>Ga0247609_10000354_pt1 | contig 65823 bp, 61 predicted proteins | sample 172DNAGHGlowgp2_FD_193487 | JGI IMG/M metagenome (GOLD analysis project Ga0247609, IMG submission 193487) | Sheep rumen microbial communities from Palmerston North, Manawatu-Wanganui, New Zealand - 1728 DNA GHGlow gp2 | ecosystem: Host-associated > Mammals > Digestive system > Stomach > Rumen ...
CATTTTTTCAAGTTCTTTCATCAAATTAGCTTTATTTTGAAGTCTACCTGCAGTATCAACTAAAACAATATCATATTTTTCTTCTTTTGCTTTTTTAAGTCCATCATATATAACTGCTGAAGGATCTGTTCTATCATCACCAAAAAATGAAACATCAAGTCTTTCTGCCCATTCTTTTAATTGATTCACAGCACCTGCTCTAAAAGTATCTCCTGCGATTAACATAATCTTTTTATTTTCTTTCTTATAACGATTTGCTATTTTAGCAATACTAGTTGTTTTACCAACGCCGTTTACTCCAACAAATAATATTACATTAGTTTCCCCATCTTTAATATTCAATTTAGAACTTAAAACATCATCTTTAACATAAATCATAAAAAGTTCATCTACAATTACTTCTTTTAGATATTCAAAATCAGTAATATTTTCACTTTTAACACGTTTTTTAAGTCTATCGATAAAATCCATTACTGTATTTACTCCAACATCAGCAGTTATAAGTATTTCTTCAAGTTCATCATAAAATTCATCATTTATTTTAGTATATTTAATGCCTAAAACAGATAATTTATTTACAAAGTTATCTCTACTCTTAGAAAGTCCATCTACATATTTTGTTGTTTCTTTAATCTCTTCAATGTTTTCTACTTCACTTTTAGATACTTCTTCTAAGTTTTTATTTTCCTCTTTAATTTCTTCTATTTTTTCTTCTTGTTTACTAAAAATATTTTTGATCTTGCTAAAAAGTCCCACTATAATCACTCCTTACATATAATTATAATATATTACACTTTTTTTGACAAATGATATTTTTTTTGATATAATTTTCTTACAAATTAAAACTTTTTTGAAGGGAATGAGAAAAATGATTAGTAAAAACGGAGAAACTTTGGTTTGTGCTTTAGGTGGCCTTGGCGAAGTTGGAAAAAATATGTATGTAGTAACTCATGAAGATGAATTATTTATTATAGATTGTGGTGTAATGTTTCCAGAAGAAAGTCTTATGGGAATTGATTATGTTCTAGCAGACTATACTCATCTTAAAAATATTCAAGATAAAATTAAAGGTTTAATAATTACACACGGACATGAAGATCATATTGGTGGAATACCATTTTTACTTCAAAATATTAATATACCAGTTATTTATACTCCAAATATCGCAGGAAAATTAATTAAAAATAAACTTGAAGAAAGAAATATTCCAATTCCAAAAATGATTACTGTAAATGAAGAATTAAATATCAAAACAAAATACTTTAATATAGAATTCTTTACAACAACACACTCTATACCTGATTCATTTGGTATGGCCATTAAAACACCCAATGGTACAATTGTTGAAACTGGAGACTTTAAATTTGATTTAACGCCTATCGGACCTGTAGCAAATATGGGCAAAATAGCAAGAATTGGAAATGAAGGCGTTACTCTTTTATTAAGTGATTCAACAAATGCTTTAGTTCCAGGATTCTCTGCATCTGAATCTGTTGTAGATGAAGCTCTTGGAGAAATATTTGCAGAAAATCCAAAATCTAGAATAATACTTGCCACTTTTGCTAGTAATATTTATAGACTTACCCATATAGTAGAAACTTGTAAAGAAAACAATAGAAAAATTGTAGTTTTTGGAAGAAGTATGAATACAAGTATCGAAATAGCAACAGATTGTGGGTATATAAAAGATAAAGATATTTTTATTACAAGTGAAGAAGCAAATAGAATGAAACCAGAAAATGTATGTTTACTTTGTACAGGTAGCCAAGGTGAACCACTAGCAGCTCTTTCAAGAATTGCAAATGGTAATGATAAAAATATAACTCTAATGAAAGAAGATACTGTTATATTCTCATCTTCACCAATTCCTGGAAATGCACTTTCAATTAATAGAATTATAAATAAACTATATTTAAAAGGTGCTAAAGTATATACAAATGCAAGTGAATATGATGTACACACTAGTGGTCATGCAAAACAAGATGAACTTAAATTATTATTTAGATTAGTAAAGCCAAAATATTTTATGCCAATGCATGGTGAATATAGAATGCTTGCTGCTCATGCCCATCTAGCAACGCTTTGTGATGTTAAAGAAGAAAATACGTTCATTTGCAAAAATGGTGACTTAATTGCGCTTAAAGATGGCGAAGTTTATAGAAAAGGAAGTATATTAATAAATGATATCTATGTTGACGGATCTAGAATTGGAGATGTTGGTGTATCTATAATTAAGGATAGAAAAATAATGTCAACAGATGGTGTATTAGTAGTAATATTAAATATTGATATTCAAAATAAAAAGATGTTACTTCCACCAAATATAACAACTAGAGGATTTGTTGTTGTAAATGATAATCCTGAACTTATTAAAAAAATTCAAGATAAAACAAATATAATTGTGTTAAATGAACTTGAGCGTGATAATTTCAACTTAACTGATTTGAAAAATAGAATTATATTAGAAATAAATTCATATATTATAGAACTTACAGGTAGAAGACCAATTATTATGCCAATGATTCTATTAAAAAAATAAAAGTGTCAAAACTTTTATTTTTTATTTATTTCAAAATTTTCAAAAATATAATATTGTTTTCCAAAGTTGAATCCACTTTCTGTTTCAGATAATATTTCAGTAAATTCTTTAATTATTCTATACTTTCCATTAGGCAATAATTTACCAAAATTAATTTTCATAATTCTATTTGATTTAGGGAGTAATGTATATCCTATTGAAATGAAATTTAAATTTAAATTAACATCTCTATAAACACCATCAACTAATTCTTGTAAATTAAATTCTTCTCCATATAAATATTTCATATTTGAATTATTTATAATATTTAAATTGAAATCTCCACTAGTTAAATTACTTGTTTCAAATTTAATCGGATTAAATGTATATCCAAGTTTTTTCATAAGTTCATTAAATAAACCTGCACTGCTACCATAATATTTTAAATTATCAAAATCACTTAATTTAATAGTTTTTCTATTATTAGGATTAATCCAATTAATAGTATTGGCTTTAGTAAGAGCTAGTATTATTTGAGATTTTTCATTTAAAATATCTTCTTTTCTAAGTATATCTCCCCATCCTTCTATATCAATATATTTTATTTCTAATGTATCATTATCATATCTAAATTTATAATGACCATATATTCCTAAATTTAAAGCATTTAATAATTTTTCTTCATTATTTCTGTAATTAAATAAAAAGTCAGAATTATTACTTCTTTCATAATTATTTCCATCTTTAAAAATTATATACTTAGAATTACTTATTTCCTTTTTAAAATATTCTTGTTCTATTTCATTATTATTTAAAAGTTCTACTATTAAAAACTCATTTTCTATTTTTGATCCAATATAATTATCATAATTTTTAATATTTACATTTTTAATTATATTTTCTTTTAAATTTTCTAATAAATTACAATAATAATTTTCATCTATATCTTTATTTGAAATATAAATATTTCCATTATTACATCTTATTATTTCTAAATCACCTTTTTTATATTTATTTTCATTAATACTTTTCATACCACTTAATAAATTATTTAAGGCATCATCAAAAGTATGCCACATTTTACTAAAATAATGTTTTAAAGTTATTTTATTTTCATTAATTAAATAAATTTCATTTAAACAAACTAAATATACATTATTATAATAATTATTTATTTCTTTATCACAATATTTTATTTCATCAAACTCTATTTCATAATCATTTATTTTTGTTTTGCAACTAGTTAGTAATAATACTATTACTAACAATATTATTATTTTTTTCATTTAATTAGTCTCCTTTATTGAATAAATTAATTTCATTAAATCACTTTTAGATATGTTTTTACTATTTATATAATAATTATAATTATGATAATTAAATTTTAAACTATAATATTCATTATATTTATATAATAGTGTTTCATTATTTAATATGGAAATACTTTCATCTATACTATAATTACTTAAATCATCTGTAAATGGCTCATATTCTTTTGAAAAAGCAATTTTAATATATGAATTTTCATCTTTATCAAAATAAATAATATTATATTCATGAAAATAACTTAATGATTCTTTATCTTTTTTTGCATATACTCTATATGCTTTTTTATTAATTAGATTACCTGGTATTGATAAGTTAAATTTAGTTTTCTTTGTGCTACTAGTAGTAGAATAAGTTGATAAATTAAAATCATTATTGTTTTTTATTTCATCTATACTTATTTCTTCTTTATTTATTATAATACTATTATATATATTCGATTTATTACTCAATTTTATAAAATAAACTGATACTAATATTATTAAGATAATACTAGTTAAAGCAAGTCTATAATTAACTATTTTTTTATCTTTATGATTTATAATTCTATCATATATTTCATCTTTATTTATTTTGTTATTAATTATTTCTTTTATAGTTTTAGGCATCGTTATCACACCCACTTTCAATAAAAACATTTAATTCTTTAAGTGTCCTATATAAATAATGTTTTACATTAGATTCACTTATATTTAAAGTATTAGATATTTCTTTAATTGATAAATCCAAATTATAATATAAATAAAATACTTTAAATATTATTACTTTCTTAGTTTTTAAATAATTCCACACTTTATTAACATTATATTTTTCAATAACACTTTTTTCTAAATCAAAATCAGATGGTATTTGATCAGTCATATGTTCTTCTTTATTAAATAATGATATTATTTTGTCTTTATATCTAAATCTATAATAATCTTTTACTTTATGCTTCGCTATACCCATTATGTAGGTTTTATTTATATTTATATTCTTTTTAATATATTTAAATACCTCTAAATAAATGTTTTGTATTATATCATCAATATCATCCATTTTAGAGCAATTTAAAACTACATACTTAGATATGTCTTTATAAGTATCATTATATATTTGGTTGAATTTATTTAAGGCAGTTTGATTAATCATATATTTACCTCTATTTATATAGTCGTAAGTTTATTTAAAAAAGTTCCAAATTTATTATATATCAAATTCAAATTTTTTTATAATATTTATCTTATCTCACATATTTTTATTGATTTTTAAGCAAATTTATTAATTTTTGCTTGACTAAACATGTTTTATTATGCTAATATTAATATGCTTGATTGTTATCAAGTGCCTACCTAATGGGGAATTAGCTCAGCTGGCTAGAGCACCTGCCCTGCACGCAGGGGGTCAAGGGTTCGAATCCCTCATTCTCCACCAAATTGGTAATTAAAAAGTAACTTATTTGTTGAGTTACTTTTTTTATTATATTTTCGAATCATTTTCACCTAGAAAGTATATTCATAATTTCAAGTCCAAGTTTAACTGTATCATGTTTTAAAGTATTATCTGAAAGTGTAACAAGTGGTTTACTAACATTTTCTATTTCTATATTTTCCGAATCAACTTTAACAAGAGATTTTTGTTCAGTTGTTTCATATCTTTTTAAAAGCTCTCCATCGACTTCTTCACTATTTGTAATAACAATATCTAGTTTTCTTTTACCTAAATAACTATTTATTAATTTTATATGATCACTTACTTTAAAATCATCTGTTTCACCTGGTTGAGTAAACAAATTACAAACATATATTATTTTAGAATTTGATTTGTCTATTGCGTCTATTACTTCTTTGCATAAAAGGTTTGGAATCACACTTGTATATATACTTCCCATACTAAGTATAATCGCATCACTTTTTTCTATTTCACTTATAACATCTTTATTTGCATGTGCTTCTTCTTTATAAAAAATTCTTTTTATTTTCTTTGGTGTTTCTGTAATATTGTGTTCTCCTTCAACAATTTGTCCATCTTCCATTTCTCCCATTAATGTTACACATTCATCAGTAAGTGGCAAAACTTTTCCTTTTAATTTTAATGTTTTACTTATTTGTCTAATACCATTTGAAAGATTTCCTGTTATATCTATTAAGGCGGTTAGTAAAATATTTCCAACAGTATGACCATCCAAATCGCTTGTGGTATGAAAACGATAGTTTACAAGTTTTTCAACAATATCTTCTGTTTCTGAAAGCGCTATTAAAACACGTCTTATATCCCCTACTGCTGGTATATTAAATTCCTGTCTTAATTTACCTGTACTTCTTCCATCATCCGCAACACTTACAACTGCAGTTATATTGCAAGGAAATTCCTTTAACCCTTTTAATAAAACTGATTGTCCAGTTCCACCACCTAGTACTACTATATTTTTATTCATAATCTACTCCTTATCTACATAATATGCATAGTATTCTTCAAAACATAAATTTTCATTCTTTATAACATTTGCTGCATCAACGCCTACATATCTAAGTTTCCAAGTTGATGCTTCAAATCCAGTTAATTTTACTTTATCATCCTTAAGTCTAAATATGAATCCATATTTATGTGCATTATCATCTAACCATTTATATTCATCGCTTTCCTTAGGATTATTATACACTTTATTATATGGAACAATATTAAATGATATGCCTGTTTCATATTCAGAATGGTATGGCCTTGCGACCACTTTATCAGCATCTTTTATACCATAAGCATCTTTATATTTATTATATAATTGTGTTTGTTCCTTATTACTTCTATATCCATCTGATAATATTAAATTTAATCCTTCTTCTTTAGCATCATCAATCATATTTTCTATATACTCTAAAATACTTTCACTTATCTTTACGTTATTATAAGCATACTTTACAGAGACATTTACAATGTCTTTTACTTCATAGTCACTGGGAAGGCCATATATTCTATTAACAAGAATCAATTTTCCTTTAGATATATCAGTATCCTTCATATTATCTATCCATTCAATATTTGCTTCAGTATTTATAATTGAAACTATTTCAGTATTATTTTGTAATTTATGTAATTTTTTATATTCCAAATATTTATCTAAATTTTTATAAATAAAATATCTTTCTTTAAGAAAATCAACTAAAGTAGAATCATACTTTCTATTTAATAGTTCATTTATTTTATCATTATCTAATTTTTCTTTAATAGTATTAATTTCATCTTCATTATAGCCTATAGTATTTAATTTATAATCATAAGTTTTTTTATAATTGTTTCTTTTAATTAATATAAAAATTCCAATTATTAATGAAATTAAGACAACAATAAATACAAAAAATCTATAATAATTAAATTTTCTAATAACCATATTCTATCTCCTAAAATAATTATACATTATTTGTAAATGAAAAAATAGTCAATTTTTGACTATTTCTCATAAGTTGTTCCTTCTCTACTATCTTTAAGTGTAATACCTAATTTTAATAAATTATCTCTTATATTGTCTGATATATCAAATCTTTTTTCACTTCTTGCATTATTTCTAAGCTCAATTATATATTTAATCAATTCATCTTCTTTTGAAATAGAATCATTGTTATCTTTTTTAAATGATAATCCTAATATTGGTTCAACTACTGTTTCAAACATTGATTTAATATTTTTAAGTTTATTTTCATCATTTGTAGTATTAATTATTTTAACAAGCTCATATATATAACTAATCGCAAGACTAGTATTAAAGTCATCATCCATTGCTTCTAAAAATTTGACTTTGATTTCATTTATTTCTGTATCTATTTCAAAATTATCATCTAGATTTTGAAGTTTTGAAACTGCTCTTGCTATTCCATTATAACTTTCACTTGCTTCAGTGATTTTTTTATCATCAAAATCAGTTGGTCTTCTATAATGTGAAAGTAATGTATAAAATCTTATAACTAATGGATCATATATTTTAAATATATCATTTAAAAACATTGAATTCCCTAACGATTTACCCATTTTTTGTCCATTTACTGTTACTAAATTATTATGCATAAAGTATTTAACAAATGGTGCATCATTTGCTGCTTCTGATTGCGCAATCTCACATTCATGATGTGGAAACATATTGTCAACCCCACCACCATGAATATCAAATGTATTTCCTAAATATTTTTTTGACATAACAGAACATTCAACATGCCATCCAGGATATCCTTCACCCCAAGGACTAGGCCAATGCATTAAATGAGTTTCATCGGCACTTTTCCATAATGCAAAGTCTTCTGGTCTCTTCTTATCATCTGCGATATTAATTCTTTCACCACTAACAGTATCATCTAAATTTCTATTAGATAATTTACCATAATCTTTAAACTTACTTACATCATAATAAACATTATTATTTTCAGTTATATATGCATATCCTTTATCTATAAGCGTCTTAATCATTTCAATTATTTCAATGATATGACCAGTTGCACGGCATGATATATCCGGTCTTAATATATTTAATTCATCCATATTTTTAAAATAAGCAAGTTCATATTTATACGCTATTTGATAGGGATCTAACTGTTCTATTTTTGCTTGTTTTTCTATTTTTGATTCACCAGAGTCTGCATCTTTAAGTAGATGACCAACATCTGTTATATTTTGAACATATTTTACTTTATATCCTTTATATTTTAAATATCTATAAACAATATCAAAACTTATATAACTTTTAGCATGTCCTAAATGAGGATAACCATAAACTGTAGGCCCACATACATACATTCCAACATTATTGCCATGAAGTGGTACGAACTCCTCTTTTTCACGACTAAAAGTATTATATACTCTTAATGACATACATTTCACCTCTTTATATATCATATTCTATCATACTTTTTTTATTTAAAAAAGAAGAATTACACTTCCTCTTTATTTTCTGGCAAACTTTTTGGCTCACTAAATAAATGCTCTCTAACTTTAGTTTCAATTTCTTTATATAAAGATGGATTATTTTTGAATACAAGTTTTACATTTTCTTTACCTTGACCAATTTTTTCTCCTTTATAACTAAACCATGCACCACTCTTATCAATTATTCCAAGATTAGATGCTATATCAATAACTTCTCCTTCTTTAGAAATACCTTCACCATACATAATTTCAACCTCAGCAGTTTTAAATGGTGGTGCAACTTTATTTTTAACAACTTTAATTGTTGTTTTATTTCCAAGTACATCTCCATTAACCTTTATTTGTTCACCACGTCTTACATCAAGCCTAACAGTTGAATAAAATTTAAGTGCTCTTCCACCAGGTGTTGTTTCGGGATTTCCAAACATTATCCCAACTTTTTCTCTTAATTGATTAATAAATATACAAATAGTATTAGTTTTATTAACAATACCACCTAACTTTCTAAGTGCTTGAGACATAAGTCTAGCTTGAAGTCCAACATGAGAATCACCCATTTCGCCTTCAATTTCTGCTTGAGGGACTAATGCAGCAACTGAATCAACTACAATTATACTCATCGCACCGCTTCTAACTAATGCCTCAACAATTTCTAATGCTTGCTCACCAGTGTCGGGTTGACTTAATAAAAGTTCATCAGTATCAACACCTAATTTTTTAGCATATACTGGATCTAATGCATGTTCAGCATCAATAAAAGCTGCTCTCCCACCAGTCTTTTGTACTTCTGCAATAGCGTGTAATGCAATTGTTGTTTTACCACTTGATTCAGGTCCAAAAACTTCAATTATTCTTCCTTTTGGATATCCTCCAACACCTAGTGCTTGGTCTAAAGCAAGTGAACCACTAGATACAACATCTATATTTCTAACACCTTTTTCTCCTAATTTCATTATAGCGCCTTTACCAAATTGTTTTTCAATATCAGCAAGGACTTGATCTAATGTTTTATCTTTGTCTTTCTTCATCATAATTCTCCTTCATAATTTAATTTTAAACTAAAAGAAAACCTTTGTCAATACTTTTTTGCAAACAATTGTTTGATAATTGAGATTTTCTCATATTTAAGCTGTCTTTAATAAATAATAGTTCTAGAATCTAAGATTATTTTTTGACTAACAAATCAATTATATAATTAAAATATTTATTATGTCAATACAAATATTAAAAAAATACAATTTGATATTTAATCAAATTGTATCTAATAAATTACATATTATCTGTTAAATATTTTTTATTCTTTTCATAATATTGTACACCACTTATTATTGATAAAATTGTAGCTATAATAATTATAACTAAAGATACTTTGTTCAAACCAAACAATGAAAATGGCAAATCTTCAAAAAATAAAAGTGTTATTCCCGTTAACATAAATGCTGTTTTAACTTTTCCTGCCATAGAAGCACCAACTGCCCCAGACTTTCTACCTGCTACCATTTTAATAGAATCAACTATTATATCTCTTGATACAATAATAACAGGTATTACAACAGGTATAGTATCCAATGCTAATATAATTAGTACCCCATTTACAAGTAATTTATCAGCAATAGCATCTAAAACTTTTCCCATATCAGTAACCATATTATATTTACGAGCTAAATGTCCATCTAAAAAGTCAGTAAGTGATGCAATCATAAATATAATACCACACAATATACTTTTACTATTGATTTTTAATGTTGTACCTAGTTCAAAAATTGGAAAGTTAAGTCCTATCTTATCAACTGGAAAAATCATAAATACTAATAACAGTACTGATAAAATAATTCTACATATTGTTATCTTATTTGGTACATTCATACAATATACCTCCTTTCACTAATAGAATAATTGCTACCTATTTTTGTATTTTGTTTATCTATTAAATATTTAATAAATAATAGTATTAACACTACTAACACAACAACTCCTACTGCATATATAATAATATATTTTGTATTACTTTTGTTTTTTCTTTTAATTGTGTATGGTGAAACTATTTTATTTTCTGAATTTTCACTTTCTTGAATTTTAATTTCCCTAGTTTGTTCTAAAATATCATCTATTGGTATTCTTGATGTATAATTAAATATAAAATCATTAAATTTATCTATATTTTCTTCTTCATCTAGATTTAAATATCTTGAATATTTTTTAATTGTTTCTTTAAGAAAAAAAACATCTTTAAAAGCATTAACATTTCCATCTTCTAAATTATCAAGTTGGCTCTCAGTTATATTTAAATCTTTAATTACTTCTTCTTTAGAAAGACCAATAGTTTCTCTTGCTTTTTTGAAACTTTCTCCTATTTCTTTCACTTTTTTATTCTCCTTAATAAATAATTTTTAATAAGCCATGTTCTGTACCTTTAAAAGGTGACAAGCATTTATCTGAACATTTCTATTCCCTCTACTCTTTTCTTATTCATTTGTAGAAGCTCCCCTACCAAATTTGGGTTTCTCACTCGTGGGGTTTACCGCGTTTCATATGGTTATTCCTAACCATCTCGTCTCTGTGGCACTTTATAGTTAATAATCAGTTCTTGATTATTTCACTGCCGTTAGTACAAAGTACTACCTAAGGTTATTTTTTCCCTTAGCACGAACACTTTCATTCATCACAGAATGAGTGAGCATGGACTTTCCTCTAGGATCAATTCCCAGCGCTTGCCTAAAAAATTACTCTTCTCCGTATACTACTTTTTCAAGGTCACTAATCCTCTTTAACAAATCAACATTAGTAACGCCTTTATTAGAGTTGGCTATCTCAAGTGAAGCTTTTAAATTTCTAACTTCACTTCTTAATTTAGAATTATCTGATTCCAATGCTTTAATTTCAGATATAAGTTTTTTAGTTGTATTTTCAAAATCAACATAATCTTTTATAACCAAATCAAGAAATGCATCAACTTCTTGAGGTCTATATCCCTTAGGATCAATTTTAAAATCTTTATCTAATATTTCTTTAGCACTTAGAAATCTTCTATCTTCGTACATCTCTTTAGCCTCTCTTCCATCATAATTGTAACTCTAAGAAGCATTTTTGTCAATTATAACAATCATGGAAATAAAAAGAACAAACTATTTAAGTTTGCTCATACTATAATTTAAAATACATTTTTCTAATTCATTATCAATTTTTTTAAAATATTCATTAATATTATCTATAAAAGCACCTCCACTTAGTATAATACTACTTATAAATAATATTTCATTAGTTTCGACAAAACTAGTTTTATTTTTTACTACAAGACATTAACATTATTAATACCATTCCCAGTATAAATAAAGTTCCACTAATTAATACTGATAAAGTTAATCTTTCTTTTTCTTTCTCTGGATTTTTTTCTTTTTTATTTAATAGTTTTTCTAACATAATATTTTTCCTTCTAAATTTATATTTCTATTACCATTTAAATAATCTTTAACACTCATTTCTTTTTTACCAGATGGTTTAATTCTAGTTAAAATTATTTCTTTATCTTTACACATTACTCCAATACCATCTTTATATACTTTAACAATTTGTCCAACATTTCCTTTATTTATAGTTCCTATCTTAGCTTCACATACTTTAATTGTTAATCCATCTAGTGTTGTATGAGCAACTGGGAAAGGATACATACCTCTTATTTGATTATAAACTTCCCTTGCAGTTTTATTAAAATCTATTTTTTCTTCTTCTGGTTTTATATTATATGCAAATGTTGCTTCTTCAGGATTTTGTTTGGTTCTAGTTATATTTCCACTAAATATATTTGGTAATGTTTTTAATAATAAATCACGTCCTAAAATACTCAATTTATCATGAATTATTCCTACATTATCAGTATCTTCTATTTTAATACTTTCTTGTGTAATAATATCTCCATCATCCATACCTTTTGCCATGTACATAATTGTAATACCTGTTTCATCATACCCATCTATTATTGCTTTATGTAATGGACTTCCACCTCTTAATTTAGGAAGTAATGATGCATGAACATTAATTGCTTTATATTTTGGCATTTCAAGTAATATTTCAGGTATAATTTGACCATATGCACATGTAATTATTACATCTGGATTTTTACTTAAAATGTATTCATATTCATTTCTAATTTTAGTTGGTTGATAAACTTCAATACCATGATTAACTGCATATTCTTTTACAGGACTATATTTAATTTCATGATGACGTCCTACTTCTTTATCTGGTTGAGTCACCACAAGCACAACATTAGTATTTTCATTTAACATATCTAAAACTGGTACACTAAATTCTGGAGTTCCCATAAAAACAACTTTTTTATCTTTCATAATCTCACCTTTTCTAATATATTAATTATATTAAACATTTACATTTATATCAACATTTACATTTTTAATATTAATATCATTTACTTCTTTTAAAACTATTAATAACTTGTTTATATCTTTATATTTAATAACTATATTAAATCTATATTTATTATTTAATTTTACTATATTAGAAACAGAAGGACCAAGTACTATAAAATCATTAGTTAAATTATTATCTAAATATTTTTTAATTTTTTGAGCACCATCTCCTGCTTCATTAAAATTATTACTTGTTATTAATATTGAACAAATATAATAATATGGTGGATAAGATAACTTATGTCTTATATTCATTTCATAATTAAAGAAAGATTCAAAATCATTTTTAATTACATTTTTATAAACATAATTATCTGGATTATATGTTTGAATAATAACCTTACCAGGTATATTAAACCTTCCAACTCTACCTGCTGTTTGACTCAAAAGTTCATATGTTCTTTCACTACTTCTAAAATCTGGTATTGAAAGAGATGTATCTGGATTAATTATTCCAACTAAACTAACATTTTCAAAATTAAGTCCTTTTGATATCATTTGAGTTCCAACTAAAATACTATATTTTCCACTTGAAAATTCATTTATTAATTTTTGATGAGCATTTTTAGTACTTGTTGTATCAGCATCCATTCTAAGTACCATAACTTCATATTTCTTTTCAAGCAAACTTTCTAACTTTTCAGTTCCAAGTCCTAAATCTTTAATAGCATTTTCATTACATTTTGGACATACACTACTACTTTTACACCTATATCCACAATAATGACAAGAGTATGTATTACTGCTTTTATGATAAATTAAAGATATATCACAATTAGGACATTTATAAACATAACCACAATTACTACAACTTAAAAATGTTGAATAACCACGTCTATTTAATAAAAGAATAACTTGTTCTTTTTTTGATAAAGATTTTTTAATTTCTAAATCTAACTTATCACTAATAATATAATTATGTTTTTTTGCTTCAGTATTCATATCAACAATTTCAAATGATGGAAAATTTCCACTTATTCTTTTATCTAGTTTTACTAAATGAAATACACCTTTTTTCCCTCTAGCATATTGTTCTAACATAGGTGTTGCACTTCCTAAAACAACTTTTGCATTATTATATTCCCCTCTTTTAAAGGCTATATCAATTGCATTATATTTAGGAGTACTTTCTTGTTTATATGTATTACTTTGACATTCATCTACTATGATTAGACCTATATTTTTAAGTGGTGCAAAAACTGCACTACGAGCTCCTACTACAAAAGATACTTCTCCATTCATAATTCTTCTATATTCATCATACTTTTCACCTTCACTTAAAGAACTATGAAATACAGCTATTTCATCTCCAAATACACCTTTAAATCTAGAAACTATTTGTGGCGTTAATGATATTTCGGGAACTAAAACTATTCCAGTTTTACCATCTTTATATATTTGTTTTAAAAGTTCAATATATACTTCTGTTTTACCACTACCAGTAACACCATATAATAAATATTTAGAATCATTTGTATTTAATATTTCATCTACTGCATTTTGTTGATTAGTTGTTAATTTAATTTCTCTTTTATCTTTATCAGATATTACTTCTCTATTAACTTCATATTTCTCACTTAGAACTATTCCTTTATTAATTAATTTATTGATACTACTTCCAAATTCTTTCTTTAAACATTCTTTTTCTTTTAATATATTTAATATTTCAATTTCTTTTTTATTTCTTTTATGTTCATCAACATACTTATCAACATCTATTTCTTTATTTAAATATACTTTGGTTTCATATTTTCTATTTATATTAGTTTTAATTGATGCTTTTAAAGCTTTAGGTAACATAATTTGATAACAAGATATTAAATTACATAACAAAAAATCACTCATATATTTTCCTAATTTGAGCAATTCATCATTTAAATAAAAATCACTTTCAATTATATCTGATATTTCCCTATAATCCAATTTTTCATCTATATTATTATGTATTTTAAGTACAAATCCTTCAACATTAGATGTTCCAAAAGGAACTAATACTTTATTACCAACTTTTATTTTATCAATTATATTACTAGGTATTAAATAATCAAATACTTTATTAAGTGATTTTACTGAATATTGTATTAATACACTTGCTACCATTAAATACTCCTTAAAAAATAGTTATTTTCTTTTTCATATCCAACACTAGTATATTGTCCATGTCCTGGATAAACTTTAATATCATCATTTAATTTCATAAATTCTTTTAAACTATTAAACATTTCTTTTTCATTTTCTTTATCATATCTTCCAATAGTTTCAAAAAATATAAAATCTCCAGTAAACATAATTTTATCACTTTCAAATAAGAATGAACAACTATCCATTGTATGACCAAAATTATTTATTTTTTTAAATTTAAAAGTACCAATTTCAATATTATTAGAACTTTTATAATCATAAATTTTTGCATTATTATATTTATTTTTTATTTCATCAAGTACAAGAACATGATCAAAATGATAGTGAGTAATTAAAATCCCTATGACTTTTAAATTTAATTTATATATTTCATTAATAATTTTATCTTTTTCACTTCCCGGGTCCACAATTAATGCTTCTTTATCATTATATACAATATAACAATTTTCTTCTAAATATCCATTTACTAAACATTTAATTTTTATCATTTTTCTTTTCCATCTTCATCAAACATATCTATTAACTGATCAAGTTTATTTATTACTCTATATCCCAAAGATTCTAATTCTTTTGAAAATCTTACTGCAATACCACCATTTTCTTCCCATTCTTTTAAATTACCACTATAATCATCTACAAGTATTGCTCCTTCACTATGAACAACTTTAGTTTTAGATATTTCTTTTGGTACTATTATAATTGTTATTTCTTTAAAATGATTTCTTAAATAATTAATTTTAACGACTCCTTCAGAAAGTGAATTAACATGTGTAAGAAAACTAATTTCAAATTTTTTAGATTGAATTAATTTGTTAATACAAGTAACTGAATCATTTAATAAAAGTTTATCATTAATAACATTATTATAATCATAATTCGCAAAAAATTCTCTAATTTCTTCTTCTTTATTAACATTAATTCCACTTTTTTCCAAAGCATCATAAAGTGGTGGAATTGAATCCATTACTACACCATCAAAATCAATATACAATCTAATCATGATACTACCTACCTCTAATTAAAATATAATAAATTGTTGATAGTTTGTCAATAAACAATATATTTTTTTTAGTTGTTAATAAAAAGTAAATAGATTAAACTACTTACTTTCTACATATTCTCCATCAAGTGAAAAACTTTTTGTATCAGTTATTTTAACATCAACTATTTTTCCTATTAAAGAAGCATCTCCTTTAATATTTACAAGTTTCATATTTTCAGTATATCCACACACTTTACTTTTATCTTTATCACTTAATGATGTTACTAAACATTTTACTATAGTACCTAACATTTTACTATTAGCTTCATTACTATATTTATTAACAACTTCATTAAGTCTATGTAGTCTATCCATTTTAACATCTTCATCAATTGCATCTGTCATTCTCGCAGCAGGAGTATTTTCACGTGGTGAAAAAGCAAATGTAAAGGCGCCATCAAATTTACATTTATTTACAACATCTAATGTGTCAAGAAAGTCTTCTTCTGTTTCTCCAGGAAAACCAACTATTATATCTGTAGTAATACTAGAATTTTCAACTTTATCTCTTATTTCTTTATATAATTTTAAATATTCTTCCTTAGTATATCTTCTATTCATAAGTTTAAGTATTTTATTGCTTCCAGATTGAAGTGGTAAGTGAATATAAGGCATAATATTTTTATTTGCTGCAATAACATCCACCATTTCAGATGTAAAATCCCAAGGATGTGATGTTACAAATCTAAGCCTTTCAATACCAGTATCAGCCACATCTTTAAGTAAATTAGCAAGTGTATAATCACTATACAAATCTTTTCCATATGCATTTACATTTTGTCCAAGTAATGTTACTTCCTTATATCCATTTTTAACAAGTTCTTCTACTTCAGAAACTATATCTTCATGACGTCTACTTCTTTGAGTACCTCGAGTATAAGGTACAATACAATAAGTACAAAATTTATCACATCCATATATTATATCTACCCAAGCACTATATTTACTTTCTCTAAGTACTGGAATATTTTCAACAACATCACCTTCATAACTTAACACTTCTATTTGTCTTTTATTTGTATCCATTTTTTCTTTTAATACTGAAAGTAAATTATCTAAATTATGAGTTCCAATTACAAAATCAACTTGTTTATATTTATTTAATATTTCATTAACAACAACTTCTTCTTGAGACATACATCCAGTAATACCAACTATTAAATCTTTTTTAGATTGTTTCATATGTTTTAATACACCTAAAAATCCAAATACTTTATCATGTGCATTTTCACGAATTGCACAAGTATTTAAAATTATAATGTCAGCATCCACTATATCATCACATGGAACAAATCCAGCACTTAAAAGCATGCCCCTAATCTTTTCAGAATCATGTTCATTCATTTGGCAACCATAAGTTCTTACAAAAAACTTTTTACCTTCACCAAACTTTTCAGTCACTTCATTATATTTTGTATAATTTATTTTATTTTGATGTCTTTTTTTAGCATCAAGCATATTTGGTTTTTTCATACTACACCTCTTTTGTAATATATAATTATATAAAATTTATTAATTTAAGTAAATATTTTTATTTTGTTTACAATAAAAATGTATAATGTAATAATAAAATGTCTTTTTAAGTTAAAACTATTGTATGATAAATATATGAAAAATAAATTAATGTTAATAATTGTTTCTTTATTACTTAGCACATCAAGTACATTTGGCGTACTTTCTTTTATTCATGATGAAGCAAAAAAAGAAATAGATGCTAACTTTCATTTAAATGGAAGTGAAAATGTTGTAATTGATTATGGTTATACTTATAAAGATGAAGGATATACAATAAATATTGATGATAAAATACCAAATGTCATTGTAGAAAATAATATTAATTTAGAAAAAGTTGGAAATTATACTATTACTTATACAGTTAATTATAGAAGTTATAAAAAAACTTTAACAAGAAATGTTAAAATTGTAGATAATGAAGCTCCAATGTTAGAAGTTGATTCTAAAGATGATGTATATTTAGAAGTAAATAAAGAATTTATCACTCCTAAATATACAGTTACAGATAATTATGATAAAAATTTAGAAGCAACAATTGAAAACAATGTAAATTCATCAAAAGTTGGAGATTATAAAGTTAAATATACTGTATTTGATTCAAATAATAATAAATCTGAAAAAATAATTAATGTTCATGTAAAAAATAAAAAAGATTTAAACTATATAGTTGTAAGTATTTCAAAACAAAAATTAGAGTATTATGAAAATGGTGAATTATCATTAACTACTCCAGTAACTACTGGAAGACATAATGCAACTCCTAAAGGAAATTTTAAAGTTTTGAAAAAAGTTAAAAACGCTACATTAAAAGGTGCTAATTATTCATCATTTGTTAAATATTGGATGGCATTTAAAGGTAATAGTTTTGGAATTCATGATGCTTCTTGGAGACGTAATTTTGGTAATATGAATTATTATAATAATGGTTCTCATGGATGTATAAATGTTCCATTAAAAGCTGTAGAAAAATTATTTAATAAAGTTGAGGTGGGAACACCTGTATATGTTAAAGATTAAGTTATCCCTTCTACTTAATCTTTTTTAATGCAAAATAAAAGAGCATTCGCTCTAATTATTTAAATAGTTTATTAACAACAAATATAACTATGCATGCACCTACAACTGATACAAATACAGTTCCTAAGTATCCAGCAAATGAAAGTCCAACTAAATCAAATAATAAACTTCCAACAAATCCACCAGCAATACCTAAAACAATATTTCTTATTAATGAACCATTAGATTTCATTATCAAACTTGCAAGCCATCCTGATACAGCACCTAAAACTACTGCAATAAGTAAATCTACTAACATATTTCCTCCTTTATCTTCTATTAACTATTTTATTTATTATTTTTAAATATATTACATTTATTAATCATCTTCTGTTAGGTCTCCACCTCTACAATAATCAGCTAGCATATAATCATCTGAATATTTTTTAGCATATCTCTTATCAAATGCTTCATAAGCTTTATTTACTTTATTTAACTCTCCAGGAGTCATAGAGTTTATAGTTTCTTCATCATAATAAATATTACCATCTGTAACATCATTTCTAAATCCACATTCAGTACAAGTCCAATAACCACCTCTTCTATTAAATCCCGGTTGATTATTCATATATGCATTACATGAATCACAATACCAATCAATTTCTAATTTACTCACTTTCTATCACCTCCATTATTAAAATATTTATTCCTCATGAATATTTAATTCATTTTCATAAACTTCAGATAAAGTTTTATAATATTCTTCTTTAGTATTCTCTTTCTTTAAATAATCACTAACATTTTCAATATCATTTTTAAGTTCATCATTTTCTTCAATATTCATTATATTTTTAGAATTATTGTATTCTTCTAATAATTCTTTAAACGTATCAAAGAAATACTCATCATATAAATCTTTTTCAATCATATATGTACACATCGCAGTAGTAACATAAAATTCATCTATTGTATTTTCAAAATAACTTTTACTTAAATCTTCATCTGTTATATGATCATTAACATCAGTAATATTATCAATATCAATCTTATCAAAATGCTTATAATAACTATAAATATCTTTTTTTAATTCACTATACTTATTCACTTTTATATTTCACTCCATTCTCTTCTAAAAACTTAATTATTTCAGTTGATGATACACATACACCTAAATTAATAAATGGTGTATATGTAATTTTTTTATCATTAAATCCTCTTTTAACTTTACCAATAACGTCAAAGTTTAAATCAAGTTGTTTAGTCATTGATTGAATTCCATATATTATTCCTTCAGGACTAAATGCAGGTCCTCCACTTTGACCTCTAATACCAGGTGTACTTGTTTCAAACATAGATAAAGAATTATTTTCATCCATAATTAATCTAGTTACTATTCCATCCATTGGAAATAATGGAAAGGATGCAAACACATCTTTTTTCATAACAATATTTTCATGTTTTTTTGAATATTCAAAGAAATCATATTCAGGAAATGCAAATCCAAGTTTACAAATACTTTGTCCTTGTAATGGAAGTTCACGAGCAAACACTGGATAATTATCAATTTTAAAATTAGCATTTGAAAATCTTATTATTGCTAAATCTAAATAATCATGAAATTTAATATTTATATCTACTTTATCTTTAATTTCAAATGGTAAATTAATATTTGTAAGAACAATGCTATCTTTTTTTATATTATACTTTTTTTCTATTGTTTTTATTTCTTCATCACTTTTACAATTATTTATTTCATTTATAAATTTAGGATATATATTTCCAAGTTTATCATTTCTTATAAATTCTTCTGCGATATGTTTACAAGTAAGTATATCTCCTTGTTCATTTAATATGATCATTGTTCCAAGAGCATGTTCTATTTTATTTGATCCATAATATTTAATTCCTTCTACAAATGGAATTAAAAACTTTGAATTTTCTTTTATACTTTTTTTATACATAATAAACCTCTAATAAAAGTATAACATATTTTCAATAATAAAAGATATAGTGTTAACTAACTATATCTATAAAATCTTTTACTAATCCTTTAATATCTAATTTTTCAGCATAATTATATACTTTATTTAAATCACATTTATCACTCTTTAAATATTTTCTAACAGCATATTTAATTAAATCTAAATCTAATCTTTTTCTATCTTTAATAACATCACATATACTTCTTTCAACATCATATATCTTAATAATGTTACCATTATCAGTTTTATAATCTATAAGTCCAACAGAAAATTCATCTTTATTAACACCAAAAATATTATATTTTTTAAGTTTTTCATTATATACATTTTTCATTATAGTAATATCATAATTATTTAATTTATTTTCTTGTAAGTAACCTTGTAAATATAATGAAGTTAAATGAGAAAATATAATATTTGGAAAAGCTAAATTAAGTGTATAATATTTATCTTCTTTAATATTTGAATCTATATATACTCCACTTTCTACTTTTTTAATAATATTTTTATCAGCCATAATTTTAATATACATTCTATGTATACCAAGTTCTGTTACTAAACTAGATGTAATATAACCATTATTTGTTTTTAATAATTCTTGTAGTATTTCTATATTACTTTTTTTCTTAAATTCATTAATAGTCATTTTTTCCATATAATCGCCTCTTGATTTCTATAATTAAATTATAACTTATTTTTTGTTTTTGTCAATCTATTTAATAAATGTATCTTTTATTTTATTAGAAATACTATCTTCATCTAAATGAAGTCTTTTTAATACTTCATTTTTATTTCCTTGAAGTACATATTCATCATCAATCGCAAAGACTTTAATATTTCCTTTATAATTATTTTCATTTGCAAACATAACTAAATATGAACCTAATGAATTTATATAAGTTTGTTCTTCATAAATATAAATATTTTTATATTTTTTAAGTATTTTATTAAACATTTCAGTATCTATTGGCTTTTGAAATCTTGCATTTATTATACTTATATCTATTTTACCTTTTAATTTTTCTTTTATTAATTTAGCTTTATTTAATAAGTAACCATATGTTATTAATACTGCATCTTTTCCATTTGTAAGTTTTTCCCAAGTACCTACTTTTATTAATTCATACTTTTCTTTTTCATATTTTAATTTATCTTTTGAATATCTTATCGCAAAAGGTTTATTAGTTTTAACAGCTGTATATAATAAATTTCCCGCTTCAATACTATCTTTGGGTGTTGAAACAATTAAATTAGGTATTGGAAGTAAGAATGTTAAATCATATATTCCTTGATGTGTTTCTCCATCTTCTCCTACTACTCCACTTCTATCTATTCCAAGTATTACATGTGTATTCATTCTACAAATATCATGAATTACTTGATCATATCCTCTTTGTAAGAATGTTGAATATATTGATACAAACGGTATTAATCCACCTACACTCATACCATTTGCTAAAACAAGTGCATGTTCTTCTGCTATACCGGCATCTATAAAATTATTTGGATATAATTCTTTATATTTAAGAAGTTTACTTCCACCAGCCATCGCAGGTGTTATTACATTTAATTTTTTATTTGTTTTAGTAAGTTCAATTAAATGATTTGATATAACTTCACTCCATGTTACTAAATCTTTATTGTTATTTAAACGGTTACCAGTTTCAATATCAAATGGTCCAGTTCCATGCCATGAACCTAAAGTATCATTTTCAGCTGGTTTATATCCTTTTCCTTTTTCAGTAATAACATGTATGATAACAGGTTCTTTTTCCTTTTTAGCCATGTTTAAATAAGTTATCATTTCATTATAATCATGACCATTTATAGGCCCATAATATTTAAGGCCAAGTTCTTCAAATAAAAATCCTTCTTTTAAATATAATTTTTTAATAGATGATTTTATATTAGTAATTCCTCTTTCTAATGGCTTTCCTATTAAAGGAACTTTATCTAATACTTTTTTAGTATTATCTTTTGAATTATTATATTTATAAGATGCTCTTATTTTATCTAAATTATTATGAAGTGCTCCTACATTTTTAGAAATACTCATTTCATTATCATTAAGTATAATAATTAATTTAGTTTTAGTACTTCCTATATGATTAATTGCTTCATAAGAAAGACCATTCCCCATTGATCCATCACCTATTATAGCAACTACATTATAATTTTCTTTATTTTTATCTCTAGCAAGAGCCATACCTAAAGCAGCAGATAAACTAGTTGAGGAATGTCCTGCTTCATATGAATCATATTCACTTTCATTTCTTTTTTGAAATCCAGAAAGACCATTTATTTTTCTTAAACTATCAAATTTATTTGCACGACCTGTAAGTATTTTATGAGTATAACATTGATGAGATACATCAAATATAAATTTATCTTTAGGACTATTAAATACTTTATGTAGCGCTATAGTAAGATCTACTATTCCTAAATTAGAAGATAAATGTCCACCAGTAACAGAAACTTTTTCTATTATAAAATTTCTAATATCATTTGATAATAATTCTAATTCTTTATTATTTAATTTCTTTAAAAAACTAGGATTTTTAATATCTAATATATCTATTCTATTTAATTCTTTATGTAACTTCTTCATTATATCAAATCCATTTCTTTATGTATTATAACATATCATATTATTTATTCAAAATAAAATGATTTAAAAATCATTTAAATCATTTTAAACTATTTTTTCAAATTTATCATTTACTTCTAATTGATTTAATAGAACTATAAGGACTATATATCTTTTTGTCATTTACGATTTTATAACTTCTAACTTTATAATAGTAATATCTTCCTTTAGTAGTTTTATTTTCATAAGTATATATTTCATCAGTTTCTAATAATGTTTTAACTAATGAATATTTACCTCTTTTAGAAGTTGATCTATATATTTCATATCCATCTGCACCATTAACATTACCTAATGTTAAAGTTACTTTTTTACTACTAGTTTTTAAACTTAAACTTGGTGTTTTAGTTGTTTGTTTTAAACTATACGTATTCCAACTACTACATCTATTTTCTAAATTACATGCTCTAAGTCTAAAATAATATGTTTTTCCTACTTCTTGTTCCTCTATTGAAACAGTTCCTTTAATAGGAAATTCTTCAAATAATGTATAAGTTTTTCCATCAATACTCTTTTCTAGTCTATATAATACTGCACCTTTAGATTCTCCAATAACAATGTTCATAGAATTATAATCTTTTAATGTAACTTTTAATGATGGTTTTACTGGTGCTGTTTTAGTACTTACTATGTCGCTCCATGAACCATATATTTTCTTTCCGCTTACTTTTTTATATGCTCTAACTCTATAATAATATGTTTTATTAGAACTTAATCTTTTATTATTGTAACTTAATGTACTATTTTTAGTTATTGTTTTAACTGTACTCCATTTTTTACCATTTGTACTTCTTTGTAATTGATATCCAGTAACACTCACTTTATCCCATGCAGTTTTAATATTATTTGTTCCTGCACTTGTTATTTTTAAGTTCTCTACTTTATTTGGTTTAATTTTTTTACTAACTACATTTGAATAATTTGTACACTTTGATGAATCACATGATTTAATTTTATAATAATATGTTTTATTATAAGTTAAACTCTTTTCAACATAACTATTATTTGTTACATCTGATACTTTTTTATATTTTTTTCCATCTGTACTTTTGTATATCATATATTTAGTTGCTGAACTTTGACTTTCCCATGTTATTGTAACTTTATTATTATCATTTTTAATACTAATGCTTGGAATATAAATATCATTTAATGGAGAAAATTCAATAAATTCTCCTACTGTTTTATTATTTAATTGAAATTGAGTTAAATTATAGCCATTTAATGTTACTGGAAATGTTGCTATATTTTTTAAATCATATACATCACCATTTATAGTAATCATTAGTCTAATATGATATGTTTTGCCTTGTTCAAATTTACCACTGGCATCTTTCCAATCAAAGAAGCCTTCTCCCGTTTTATATTGCCACTGTGCTGTTACATCAGCATAATTAACTAAATTAGGATCATTATTTAATGATTCAATACCAATTGATGGTTCTAATATATCATTTCCCACTTTTGGTGCTTCTATTGTCCCAATCAACTCTATTGAACTAATGAAATCTTTTACTATATATTCTGGTGATGTTACAGATAATGCATAATATTCATTCCCTACACCAGAAAGAGAAGCATTCCAATCAATTCCCTCTACCATAACAACAGTATTATCACTTAATCTATATGATTCAGCAGGCTGTCCTTGTAGTATAACTTGAGCACGATATTGCCATACACCTGGTGTAAATTTTCCACTTGATTGTAATTCCCAATTACTTCCTATTTTTTTATACCATCCACAATTATAACTTGCAAAGAATGGTCCTTCAACATTTGTTACATTAAATGTTGGATTAATTATATTCTCACCAAGAATAGGAATAGAAGAAGTATTACTAGTAGCTTCAATATATGTTATTTCTTCTCTTAATGCTGGTGGAAGAGCAGTTCTATCAACTTTAATTGTTATTTCTTTATAATCACTTGTACTATCTGTAACTCTAACAACTAAATCATCATTATTTCCAACAATTGTTGGTGTACCACTAATAGTGCCATCATTAGAAACATTAACCCATTCTGGACCAGATGTTTTTGAGAATGTATATGGTGCAGTTCCACCTTCTACTGCTGAAGATACCGAAAAAGAATAAATTGCTGTATCAATATAATTTGTATAAATATGAAAACTTCCTTTTTTAAAAAACTCTAAATCCCCAGAAGCTTCTAAATTATAACTTGGTGAAGTAACTGTTCCAACTGAATAATTCGTTCCTGAACAAGAATTGCAATAAGAAAAACTCCACTCCTCACCATTAACAATAACAGATGTTTGACTACTTAATTTATATTCATCACTATCTAATCTTAATTCCATACTATAATGCCATTTACCATAATTAAATCTATATCCATTAAATACAGTAAGCCATTTACCATTTTCATATCTATCCCAACTACTCTCGCTAACTTCAAATTGTGCTTGAGTTCCATTTGATATGTTGAATGTTGGAGATTCTATATTTCCTCCATAAACAAGAATTGATTCAATATCACTTGTTGCTTCAACGCTTGTTATAACCTCTCTTTCATCTAATGCTTTAATAACATTAAATGATAAAAATGCAATAATTATAATAGTTAATTTAATAAATATCTTTTTCATACTACCTTCTTTCTATTATAATTATAACACTTATTACATAATAAAAGAAACTATTATCTTTAGTTTCTTTTATTAAATCATTCTTCTAAACTTTCTTATACTTTCTTCTGCTCCACTATCAATTTGTTGTTGAACTAAATAATCTCTATTTTTCATACCCCAATTCATTATACTTTTAAATGTTTCTACCCATTCTCCATTTTTAAATCTATCTAAATAATATCCAATATTTGGAAATACATTAAATTTATTAGCATTAAAATACGCAACTTCTTCATTATTATAAAATACAGAAAAAGTATAATATGGAATATAATTATCGTCCCCTGTACAAAGATTTCTTATTGTTGAATAGCATTTTTTCTTAACTATCTTTATTCCGTTATTTTCTAACTTATCATCTACACTTTTTAGTATATTTTTATTCTTATTTTTATCACATTCAATATAAAATATAAAATAATCTTTTAAACTATTTAATTCATCTATTTTTCTTCCTCTTTTTTCTGATTCTAATCTTCTTTCTTTTAATATAGTATCTATATTATTATAAATAACATCTACTAATTCAGTCCATTTACCATCTACATAATAAATTACATTTTCTTTAAAATCATAATCTATTACTTTAACATCATCAAAATAAATAACAAATGATTTTTCATAATAAGTCATTTTTAATTTATCAAATTCATATTCTTCATAGTGACATTCATCATCATAATAACCACCATAAGAATGACTATACCCTAATTTCTTAACTATTTGTATTGCTTTCTTTGTTATTTCATAAAAATCTTTTTCCATATACCCACCTCTTTATGGTCAATACCATATCATAATCTTATTAAAAAAGCAATATTTTTTAAACATATTATTTTCCAAATTTAATCAAACTTACATCTATTATTTGAATATTTGAATCTTTTATATTAACTAAATTATTATCAAAGCTATTTAAATAATAATTTAATTTATCATTTAAAGTATCATTTTTATTAATAACAATTTCATCTATATTCTTATTCTTTATTTTTAAACAAATATCTAAATTATTATCTATTGCATCATGAAATAGACATTCTAATTTTCTTTTATTAACTTCTTTTTTATACATAAATCTTACCATACCAACCATATTATCTTTATAATATATAAGTACCCTATCATATTCATCTAATTGCAATTGTATTTTATTAATCACTATATTTTTAATAGAATTAATTGGTATCATTAATAATAATTTATCAAGTTTAGTATAATAATCATTCATTTTTTCAAATATATCATTAATAAACGTATCTCCTGCTTTAGCAATATTTTCTCCTTCCATTTCACTAAAAGCATTTAGACCTGAACTATATAAACATATAGTTTTTACTTGATTAGATAAATCTAATCCTTTCAATTTTTCATTTAATTCATTATTCATTTTATCAATCCCCCTTTACAAATAATTAATTAAACTTTGCCCCTTTCAAAAAAGCAAATACATTATAACACATGGTTTTCTATATTGTGTGCTAAATTAAAATATCTATTTATAAATAAGTTATAAGTGCTCTCTTCAGGTGGAACCTTGATTTCATGTACCTTCTAATTTAAAAACCCATTATTTCTTACTAAATCTCATTATTATTCATTACAAAGTTTAATTGAGATTAGCATATTTCTAGTATTTTGGTAGTTTAAATGGTAGTTTAATTTTTGATTTATTACACCCCAACTAAAATATCTAAGAAGGGAGATTATTAGTAAAAAAGCAAATATCAAATGAAGAAATTATACAATTAGTATCAAAACAATGGTGCAGTACAAAAGACGTACAAAAATTAGCAAATGTTGGAATAAGACAAACTAGAAAAAGTAAAGAACAAATTTGCAATGAATTAAAAAGTAAAGGATTTATAGTTCCACCTTTGTTGTACCAACTGAATTAGTAGTCAAAAAACTATCTATTGATATAGATTTTATTAAATCATTCACAAAAAAATCACAAGATTAATTCTTGTGATTTTCTACACAATTCTTATATATTACTTAATAAACAATATATTTATATTTATAATTCTATATTACATATCTTTTATAATTGAATTAATATAATTGATTTCCTCAATTGATAAATTATATCTCTCATACAATTCATTGTCATTCCATCTTTTACTAAAATCTAACCAAGGAATAAATGAAAAATTATTAATAGAAATATTCATTCCAGATAAGGATTGTAATAACAAAAATCTTACAAATTTTGTTCTTAAATAATAATATACATTTTCAGCTTCTGATTTATCAAATGTTGGACAAATAGTTAAATATGATTGATTGCATATTTCTCCGGGTTTAAGTAATTCCATTCTACTTAATACCCTATACATTCCATTTTTATCTGGATTCCCAGCGTGCTCACATGATAGTTTAGAAATCATAGGTTTATACATATCAATTGTTTCTATACTTTTTGTCACATTTTTTCTTTCTACATAACCCCAACCCTTACTACTTAATATTAAACAATCATCATCATTTTCTTTTTCTTTATTTCCTGTAAATGTTGATAAAAAACCATAAGGTGTTTGAGGACTACAACCACCTTCAAAAGATAATTTCTTTTCATTTTTACTAACAACTTTATCAATTATAGTTAATGCTTCATATCTTCTAATTAATATATTATACTTGCCAAGATCTCTTTCTGATACCGTAATAACTCCATTAGTTTGATTTATAAATTCACATTTTCCATTATAATTGTTATTCCATAAAAAGTATGATATTCCACCGTTTATATCAACTCCAGGAAAGCAATCTGTAGAATCAGTATAATCTATAATCTTTTGTAAATGTGAATCCTTAAGCATGTTTTTCCTAAAATCATCCAATCCTACTCCGCCAGAAAACCATCTTGAAGGTGTGATCATTGATAAAACGTCCGGATTCAATTTTTTTGCAGTATCAACAAAATATTGATAAATAGGAACGGCTCCAAGTCCTTTACCACTTTCATTAACAGTCAATTGATAAGGTGGATTTCCAACTATTGCATTAAATTTCATATTACCATCTCCCTTCTTCCAAAATGATTTCTTTTGAATTCTTTCTATAAATTTTTCTGGTTTTTCTCTCAACTGCATAATTATATCATCAAAAGCATGCATATTTACTTTTCCATCTCTGTATCCTAGCAAAGTCCTTCTTGTTATCATTTTTGCCATAGGTGTTTTGCATATTATAAAAATATTATTCTTTATTATATCACTCCATATTTCATTTTTTTCATTTAAAGTAAGTTCACGTGAATTTGATTCTTGCAATGTATTCATATACATTGAATACGTCATATATAATGGATATAATCCTGTTTTAGAATTAATTTCTAAAATTAATGAATTTTTATTAAAAACTTTATCAGTTACTCCATCAATTTTTCTAAATATAGGTTCATCATACATCTCATCATCTTTTTTATTATAGAATGAATATCCTCCAATAGTATCTCCAAGATGCATATTAACTACTCTCCAAGGAGTTAACACTGTTTCTTTGTCAGGATTTTTAAATGTAGAAAATAAGGACGCAATTTTTTGAGTTCTTTCAAAAGGCTCCAATTCATCAGCTGATTTTGCAATAGCACGAATTCGCCTACTTGCAGCAATAAAAATATCCTTATCATAATATTTTGAAAACTTTCTAAATACTTCCTTTGTAACTCCAGTGGGCATAAATTCTTCCCAAGATGAATCATCTGAAACCAATTCTGTAAAATTATCTATTGTAACATCATCATTTATGTCAATATCCATTCCATAAACTAAGAGTGGCATTCTAATAGATATTGCTCTTAGTATAGAAATTGCACTATCTCTGTTTTTCCTTTTTTCTTTAAGCTCTTGTAACTTTGCCTTTTCTTCTTCTGTTAATTCAGATTCTTTCTTTTTCTTTAATTTCTTTTCAATTTCTGTTTCTTCTTCAGTAAATCCTTCTCGATTGATATCAATTGTACCCGTTTTTTTAGTTTGTTTAGAAGAACCTACTATTTGTTTTAAATCTTCAAATTCCTTCAATTCAACTTCAGTTAATTTAAGCAATTCATCATTATAAATTTTTGGATCATCAAATCCATTTCTCGCAACTTTATCAGCATATGCTTTTTTCAATTCTTGTAATAAATTATTAACTTTATATTCCTTCATTCCAGATTCATCAATAGAAATAACAGAGCAATAGTTTAGAAACTTTCCTAATGATAATTCAGCGCTTGAATTGTTAGCTCCTGCTCTTGATGATAATTGTACTGATTCTGCTATCATTTTTAATGTTCTATCTGGTGCAAAATCAAAAACATAACATTCTTCTTTAATTTTGCCATCTATATTTGCTGGAGTTTGGACTCTAAAGATAGTTTGTAAATACTGGGAAGCAGCAGTTGAATATGTTCCAGCTAACATTAAAACACAAGTCCATTCAGGAACAGAAACACCTGTTGTTAATCTTCCACAAGAAATCGTAATACTATATGTTTCATTTGGATTTGAAGTTATTGCTTTCCTTACCGCATTCAATGCATCACTAGTATCAATTTCTTCATCTCCATCACCAGCAACATTTACTATATTAAAATTTTTAAATATAGGGTGGCTCTTTAATAATTTTGATAACGCTTTTGCTTCCCTTACACCAGGGACAATCCATAATGAATGTCTAAAATAATCTCTATACTCATTTTTTGAAAAAGGATAATTACTATTATCATCTGACTTACATATTAGTTCTAAAAATGATTTGACATCTTTTTCATGTACAAAGTCACCAATTTGATTACCATTTGGTATGCGTTTAAAATCAATCTCAATATTTCCAGTCCAAACTCGAAAAAATTCTTTAAAATTAAATGCTTTATCTTCTACATCAATATATACTGGTAAACTTTTTTCAAGATGATATGTTAATATATTCATTCTAGGTAATTCCTCATATGGATTAGAATCGCCAAAATGTGTTAAATTCCAATTATTTTTTGATTCCTGTTCCATTATATAATCCCATGTATAAATACTCTCTTTTTCAAAATTGGTTAATAAATTAAATGGTGTTCCAGAAAGTTCTAGCACATATGTATCATAATCATTATCTTCTTTGATTATTTCTTTTAAAACATTTTTTCCAAGTTGCGTGGTTGTTCCTTCATGAGCTTCATCCACAACGACAAAATCCCAATCAATTTTAAATATTTCATCATTTTTTTCGAAATTTCCACCAACAATATCTGATCCTCTTAAATCTTGCATGGAAGCAAAATATACAAATTTATAATTACTATTTACCAATTCTTGTATAGTTTTTCCCTTTTGCTTTGAACCAAAATAATACTCTTTCCTATCATAAAAAATTTTGTTAAAATCTTCATACCAACCATCACTAACAACTGGTCTATGTGTTATAATTATTGTTTTTTTAAATTCTTTTTCCTTTACAATTTGTAATGCAGTTAAAGTTTTACCAAAACGCATTTTTGCATTCCAAAGCATTTTTTTATCAGTTTTAAATCTATCTAATGTTTTTTTAATAGCTTCCTTTTGTTCTGGTCTAAATATGATTGGATTTTGATTAATTGTAATTTGATTATTATCTAAAGCTGTCTTTTCCATTTTAACTGCAACTATTGCTCTTTTTACCGTTTCTAAATCAGTGATAAACCACTCATTTTGTCTTCTCTCAGTATTAAAGTATTTAACTTTAACTCCGCTTCTTTTTAATACATCATGAACTTTATAATCTCTAAAAGCAATAACTTTATTATATTTATTACTATTTTTATCCGTTACTTTAAAGGCGGCAACCTCTGTATGCAATAGTTCATAAACAATGCCTGCAGTAACTGTGTATTCATTTATACGTAATTTTGCTGCAGTATTTAATTCATTACAATTTGGTAACAATTCAGTATAGTTTTTTGTAGTATATATTGTTGCATCACCAACTTTTAAGCAATCTTTATGAAACTCATCATTAATTCTAAATACATATATTAGTTTATATTCAAATGTTGAAATAAACTTATTTTGCATTTTTATCACTCCTATTAACTATATTTATAAATTTATTCTGTCTATTAGTTTTCCAGTTCATAATTTTTGAATATATTCCATTATGATTATTAACCTTATTTTTTTTACAACCAATACATTCTGTTCCAACTTCCTCATTACCAAAAAGTGTAAATTCAATATGTTTATCATTTTTACAGCTAAATGGAATAATAAAATTAATACCATCCATTTGCCAAATATTCCATGAAACAATAATTGCTATTTCTTTGATTAATTCTGGAGTTGGTCTTTTATTAAATTTATATTTATAATTATCTGAAAATGTATATAAAATGTTTTCTCTTGAAAGCAAAACATTATCTCCTTGCCAATCAAAGCCATAAACACTTTTAACAGCTATTTTTGCCCACTCTAACCACTCATTATAATCATTTACATTTTCATTAAGAATTCTAAATTTTCTATCAAGTAATCCTATCCTATCATTGACTTCTATTACCTCGCCACTTACAGGATCATATCTTGTGACTAAATAAGGTGCTTCTCCACATGATACTTCCATTCTCAAAATACTTAAATAGTCTTTCCAACTTTTTCCATCAGGAAATAATACTTTTTTCTTTATAGTTCTCCATCCATTTTTAGTTTCTTTATTGAAAACATTTTCTATTCCAAACCATTCTTTATCAATTATATTATTTTGCTTATTACATATCCACAATGGAGTAAAAACTTCTGCTTTATCTCTTATTCTTTTGTTTTGCTCTTCTTGTGTTTTTTTTGATCTTGGTTTAATCAATTGACCATAACTACCAGTAATTTTTTCTATCGTAATGTAATCTTTTTCATCAAATCCATATCCACGACTCTTATAATTATCAGTTGCCCAAATAATATTTTTCTTTGATGAATTGTCTTTTAACAATAATTGTAACAATTCACAGTCAAATTGCAGGATATTATTTTCTTTAATATCAACCAATTCTTTAAACATTATTTCACCTCCTGATAATCTAATATAATTATATCATACTTTAATTACAATTTAATATTAAACATATCCACTTATTTTAAAATATATGACTAATTATGCCTTATTGTAAAAATTAATTATTATATAACTCAATTGCTACTACTGCATATTTGATATTTCATTATCATCTAAAACACCTCTCATATATTGCATAGTATTCTTGCATGAATTTAATTGAGATTCAGTTGTTCTACCAAAAAACTTTCTATATCTTTCATATATTTTATTAACAATCATATTTAAATTAACATCATTAATAAACTCCGATTTAATTCCTTCATATACTAACATACTTCATTCACCTATATACTGATTATAACATATATATTTTTTAACTTAATAAATTTTTATAATCATTAAATATTATTTTTTCGTATTCATCTAATACATCTACATTATCATTATTTAATTGAAGCTTCTTAATCATATCTAACGAAAATCCAAATTCTAACAAATTATTATATTTTTCATCTAAGTTTTTATTTTCTAATGAATTTGAAATATCAACAATATTAAAGTCAAAAGAACTATTTAAGTTATTCTTTTTGCAAAACAATTTAAATATTGAAACATAAAATCCAATGTAAAATGGAATACGATATTCTATTATATTTGAAATGAATCTAAAGGCTTGATTATATAGTTTGAAATCATTTATTTGATTATCATCTACATAATCACATATCCAACTGCTCTCAGGAATTTTACCATAATTTTTTTCCTTTATTATATCGTATTCATTTTCTATGTATCTCTTTCTTGACTTTAAAACATCTTTAATGCTTCCACTAGAATGTATTCCATAAAATTTTCCCCATAAAAAGCTTCCATCTCTACCATACGCAGGCATATCACCTCTTTCATAAAAAATATTTATTCCTGCATCCTTTAATTCACCAAAAATAAATCCAATTGATTCAACAACTTTACTTTTTTCACTATTCATTATGTTATTGATAATACCATGTCTAATATCAATCATCAAATCATCATTGATTCCATTTAAAAAATAATTATAAAGCTTGATTTTTTCGTAATTTGAAATAGAAAGGGCTATATTTAAATCATCATTACTCAATCCTAGTGTATTTTGTTCATCTAATATTTTACTTTTATACTCTAACTCTTTTGAATTTAAATAAATATCTTCAATGCTTTCAATATCATATTTTGAGCGCATTTTATTAATATTGTAATTTTCATAGTTTAAATTTGATATTGCCACACCATGATTAATACTATCTTCCAATCTTTTATAAACCTCTTCATTTACAGATATTACATTACCAATACTATGTATTCCGAATCTTCCTGCTCTACCACTTAAGTTTAATAAATCTAAAGGCGTCATTTTTACATTACTGCTTACAACATCATTTGTAATTATTATATTCTTAGCAGAACTATTAACACCTTCTGCAAAAGCAGATGTAACTATTAGTATATTCAATTCACGACTATTAAATAGATTAATAATTTCTCTTTTAATATATCTTGGCATTGGAGAAACATAAATACCTATTCCTTTTTTTAGTCCATCAAGTATATACCAATTGCTATTTTCAAATTCATAGGTTGATTCAATATGATTCAAAAATGATTTGTATCTTTCACTTTTTGCTTCAAGATTAATCTTAACATCTATCATATTTAATAATTCAACTGCTTCTTTAGGATATCTAACATAAATTATCGTGGTATCTTCAAGCTTTGTCACTATTTTTGACGCCTTATCAATTCCACTAGATTTTTTTAGAAATCCTTTCATATCATCACTTATTTTTTCTTTGTAATCTTTACTATCAGATATTTTAATCAGATTTTTATTTACATATTTATCATATCTGTTTACCATTTTTACATTATATCTATCAAAAAACCTTTTCATAGAATCCTCTGCATTGTAAGTAAAAGGTGATAAGTAAATCGTTTTATTTTTTGACTTTGCAATTATCTCCATAGATTTTCTGAATTTGCTTGACCTTGAGTTTAATGGATCATCATATTTTAATTGCTCTTTTTGATCTTGCTCTTCTTCTATTTTGTATGATTCATCCATAATATATAAATCAAATTCAAAATTATATGATTCCAACATTAACAAATACTTTTCGGGAGTTAGAATTAAAATATTTTTTCTTCCTAATATTTTAGGATTAGTTGTTATATGAAAACTAAGTCTATTTTTATGATTAAAATCTAACAATTTTATGTATATCTCTTCAGATAAGGAATTGGTTGGTATTAAAAATAAAATATTGTTCAATTTATTTCTTTCTTGAGAAATATATTCTAAAACTAATTTAGTTTTTCCAAAACTCGTAGGTGCTGATACAAATATTTTGTTATCTATTTTAAATTCACTTAATAATGATAATTGCCCAGAATTATAGTATAATTCTCCATCAATACTTTTATACATTTTTTTTCTTATATCATCACCTGAGCTTAAATATACTGAATCATTCTCCAAATAAGTATAATATCCATATAGTTCACCAATAGATATAATCATATAAACTAAATCTTTGTTATTCTTAAAAAAATCTTTATTATCTATTATTTTACATAATAAATCGATTAAGGCAGGTTTATTGTTTTCAGTTGAAAACATATTTATTTGTTTTATCACTTCGAATCTTTCTAATTCCATGTTTCAAATGCCTCCTTAATATCTACTGATTGATTTTTAGTTGGCATAAAAATAATTTCAATATCATATTTATTTATTTCTGTTGCTTTTATATTTTGGTTGAAAGCATCTATAATTTTATCAAAAAATTGTTTTCTATTTTCTATTACATAATTTGTATCATGATAAATAGCAAAAAAGTCAAATCGAATTTTAATATTTAATTTATTAATTGCTTCTATTGGTGATAAAGATTCTTGAATTATTAATCTATTTAATTCATTTATCTTTTCCATAATTATATTTCCAAGATTATCATCAAAGAAAACAGAATGAGATTTGTTTAAGAAAAATGAAGTATATTCATTTATATAAGATTTAGTAACATGTCCTATGAATTTATCATCTCCCAAAATATCTTTACATAGATTATTAGAAGCTGATGAAATTGAATTGATAAATTTAGCTTCACTAAATATTAATTCAAACTCATCATTAACAATAGTTGCTCCTATGATATCTACACCCTTTACATTTGGATGATTAAATGAACTTCTTATTGAATAGGTAGTAATTACCTCTTCACTTTTGACTATATTTATATAAAAGTCATCAAATAATTCACCATATAAACCCATCTTTTTTACATCTGCTTGAGGATATAGCCCAGTGTTATCATGTATTATTTTGCCCTCTTTCATTAATGCTTCAGATATTTGATTATCAGTCTCTGCACATATAATATTGTTGTAATAAGATAATAAATCTCTATTTCTAATATAAAATAATAAGTATTCTTGGAAAAGTTTTTGATAATTTAATAGTTCTTGTTTTACACTTACATCTAAAAAATACATTTTACAATTATGATTTTTTTCCAAATTTTGTTCACCAATAAAAACTAATTTTTTACAATTTTCATCATAATATTTTTTTAATTTTTTTAAAATCTCCTCATTACTCATTCTAACCTCTTTACTACAAAAAAAACGCCAATACAAAAACCATTTAAAAAATGACCTGTACTAGCGCCCTTTTCTTAAGTAAATTATAACATATTATTGTTAAAATTTCATTATTAAATATGAATAATATTTTAAAACTTAAAAATGGCATATAAATGGTGGTTGAAAACTATTTAATTTTTCAATTAAAGATGAATTTTCCCCTTATTTTATCTAGAATTTCAAAATTTTATGTATTTAAAAAAGTACTATCCTAGTGGAGTGTTTTATACCTGTGCTTTTTTTAGCACATTTTAGAATATTTTAGCTTTTAAATGATTTTTTTAGCATAAAAAAACCGATTTTAAATGCTCTCCACCACCCAAAAAGTAGTTCAAAAATGGACTTTATTAAACCTTTATAGCACTTTATTGACATCAAATGGACTAAAATAGCATTAAAACAAACAAAAATGGAGCCTTTCGGCTCCTTCAGGGGGTACATTGTTTTTCCTATTTGAGATATTCCCTACCCTGTTCAAAGCCCCTATTTATGGGCATTTGGCAATTTGAGACAATTTGAGATAATAACCATTTTTACCCTATTTTGTATGTAAAATCGTATGTAATTACGATTTTTAAGTAAAAAAGAACTAATTGTCTTTAGTTCCCTTTCCTATATTACATCTTTCGCATAATGTTTGTAAATTACTCATTGTAGTTTTTCCGCCTTTATACACTGGTATAATATGATCAACATGCAATTTAACACCATCTTTTGCAGTTGCCCCACATTTTTGACAAGTAAAATTGTCTCTTTTCAAAACATCATATCTTAATTGATCAGTCATATATCTTCTCTCGCGTTTAGAGGTTTCATCATATTTTTTTCCATTTCGCCATTGCATATATAAATCACATAATTCTTGATATGTCATTATCTTATTCTTTTTATAAGTGCTTTTTCCAGCAGGAGTGGTATATGAAACAATAACATCAATTGTAATATTATAAATATCGTCTTTAATTTTTTCACACTCTAAAAGTTCATTTTCTATTTTTAAAAATTGTTCTTTACTAAAACCAGTACTTAAAATTTTCTCTTCTTGAGTCTCTTCATTAATATTATTAAAGTCATTTAAATAATTATCATATGATTTTTTATTTCTATATGCATTCAAAATAAATTCTCTAATATTATTATCATTATTTTCTATTTGATAAAGAATAATACTATTTGCTCTGGCTCTATCAAAACTTTTATGTGAATACTCTTTCTCTATTATAGTTCTATTTACTATTCCCAAATCATTAAAATCATATTTTTGATTCAATTCACTAAGCTTTTTATACTTCTCACTTATTGGTTTTATTATATTAAATTTATTATTTCTATTTTCAATTTTTATTTTTCGTATTAACTTTATAATTCCCATTATAGAAAATACTATGGCAGTTGGTATTGCAAGAGATAATAAATTTAGTGTGTCCTTATCTATAGTTTTAAAACTAGAATTATAATAAATAATATAAAAACATATATACCATATAACAACATATATAGCAATTTTATAACCTTTTTTCATTATTTCACAACCTTTTTATTTATTTAATATTTCCAATAAATTTTCCATATACGTTTTTCCGACCGCGACTTGTGGAAGAAATAAATTCATTTCTTTTAAAAGATTTTGAGTGCTTCTAAATTTTCCATCATCAAACGGATCTACATAGTTTAAAAATTTAATATCAATATAACACTCATTACAATTATTTATTAAACTATTTATGCATCGCTCAATTGTGCTTTTACCAAACAATGTATAATTCAATACTTCCAAATATTTTTTCTTATCTACATTATTGCTTTGTTGTAGCACCTGTTTATAATTATGATAATTACAATTAATAATACTATTATAAAACATTAGATCGATATTTTTCAAAGTAATCATAAATAATATAAAAACACATTGATGTTTAGTCCAATTAGAAATTTCTTTATTATATAATTCATATTTTCTTAAAAAATCTATGAATATTTTATGACTATCTCTTGAAGAAACATTTAAAACACTAAATATATGGTCAATAGAGTCCATAATGTCTGGTTTATTATTAATAGATGATTGATCTAAAATTTTACTAAATGTTAATGGACTTAAATTAAACTTATAATCAAAAAACTTGCTAAAATATATGTCACTATTTATACCTTGCCCATAAATGGTTTTTACAGATTCTTGAAGCTGTTTTTCATCTAAAGAAAGTATAATAATAAAATTTTCTATGTCTAAAAAGTATTTAAGTATTTCAAGTGTTCCAATAGCAAAAGCTGGATTGCATCTGTCTAATTCATCAATAACAAATATTATTGGATTTTTATTAGTTTTAGATTTTATTCTTTTTTTTATATCTTTTTTTATTCTATCTAAATCTTCAAACTCATTATAAACACTATTTTCATTTTCAAACTCTTCTTTGATTTCTTTCATTTGATTTTTAAATTCATCCACACTTTTACCAGTTTTCATTTTAAAAAATGTATTAAAAACCACATATGATGCATTTAATAATACTTTACCGATTTGTTTTGATGTTATTTTAGTTAATCTATCTACATCAATCGCAATTTTAAGTTTATTATGTAAAAATGAAAAAAGTGGAATATATGGATTATCATAAAAATCATATTCAAAAGAATCATATTTTATCACTGAATATTTTCTATTACTTTTTATTTTTTCACAAAAATCGTTAATAAATGTGGTTTTGCCAGAACCCCAAGAACCATTTATCAAAATGGAAATACCATTTTCACTATTTTCTTTATAATAATCCCTATTTTGTATTAGTTCCGTAAGAGTATTTATTTCTTCATTTCTATTAACATGAAATTTATTATACATTATAAAACTCCTTTTAATTATTTAAAAACAATAATATTTTGATATAATTATATCACATTTTTTGTAACTAAATAATTATCTTCAACCAAAACTATCAGTTTTGAGCAAAAAAATATATGTCCAAAAGCGGGGGCAGCGCATATTTATATTTCTTGAAACTAATTTCCCATATTTTAGGCAAAAAATATAAAAATTATAATAGTTTTTTAATGAAAATACTTAAAAATTGTATGTAAAATTTTAGTTCATTTTTAACAAAAAATTAAAAAAGCCCATAAATAAAGGGCTTGAAGACTATTTTTAAAAAACTCAATCGTATGTAAATCGTATGTAATGCCGAAAAATTGTAAGGTATCAAATCTTTGCAAAGCCCCGAAAGCACTGGGATTGAGGCACAAAAAATGGAGAGCTAAGCTCTCCTTCAGGGGGTTTTGGTTGAATACTCCACAATGTATCGTAAAGTATTCGTGACATATTTCTATGTCAATTTAATTATATAATGATTTTCATTCTTATGTCAATGTAGTTTTTTAATTTTTTTAAAATTATTTATGCTATAATTGTAAAGGTGAAATTTATGACTAATAATTATACAGGTAGACAAATAGCAATCATTTCTGATGTTCATGGACTTTACTATCCATTAAAAGCGGTACTTGAAGATATTAAAGAAAAAGGAATAACTGAAATATATTCTCTTGGAGATAATATTGGTGTAGGTCCAAATCCAAAAGAAGTATTAGATTTATTAGATGAATATAATGTTATATCAATTAATGGTAATAATGAGGAATATTCTATTCTTGGAATAGAACCATTTAAAACATATTTTGATGAAAGAAAAACTGCTAATCAATTATGGACACTTAGTAAAATAACAAAAGAACAACTTGAAAAACTTAAAAATAATAAACATAGTTATGATTTAACTGTAGGTGGTAAAAAAATAGGTTTATGTCATTTTGCTAGTGATGTTAGATTTGATTTTATTAAACACAATGTTTGGAAATATTTTGATTCAATTAAAAATAAAGTTAAAAATCCTCAAAGACAATTCTATTATACAAATAGTATTAAACAAATAAAAACTATTGAAAAGAAATCTCTTATTAATATTCCTGAAAATAGAGGATATATATCTGCTAAAAATGATCCACTTTTTAATGGTAAAAAGATAGATTATTATGATGAAATCATACAAGGACATGCTCATTTTAAATTAATGACAGAAGATAAAAGAGTTAAAGTAAGAACAATAAGAGCATTAGCTATGGCTTATGAAAATAATATACTTGATAGAGCATACTATATTATTATTAAAGAAAAACAAAATGGATATGATATTGATGAACTATTAATTCCATTTGATAGAGCCGCTATGAACAAAAGTATTGATGAATCTGATATGCCTGATAAATCAATTGTTAGTAAATATACTTCAAATAATAAAAAAGCTGACTAAATTAAATAGTCAACTTTTTAAATACATTAATTTTTCAAAGAATTAAATATCTTTTTCCATAAATTACTTGATTCATAATTTAATATTCCTTCTTTATAAACTTTAAGTCCATATTTAAAGAATAAATAACAAGTAATTATAAGAATAACTATAGATATAATAAATTCTAATATAGTCATTTGTCCTAATGAATAAACTACTGGTGCTAGTATACCTGATATAAATGGTATAAATGCTGCAATTTTAATAAATGCTGCTCCTTGAAATACTGATGCATATATAGCAAGATAATAACCTACCATTAAGAATAACATTACAGGTGTTTGTATTTGATTATAATCTTCCATACTAGTAGTTACACTAGCAAGAACACCAATAAATAATGAGTATGCAAAGAAACTAAGTACAATAATAATTATAAATAAAGGAATACCTATAAGTAATCTATATGCAACATCACTTTGAAGAAATATATTAATATAATTTGATGCTTCACTTACATCTACTCCACTACTTGCTACTGCTGATGTAACATCAGGAATACCAGTTGTTAATAATCTAATTATAAATCCAATAATAACATATAAAATTAATAAAGCTCCTTGCATAATAGCAAATATATTAGCTGAGGTTAATTTAGACATAAAATGTGTTTTAGCAGGAACACTTGATATAATAACTTCCATTGATTTAGTTCTTTTTTCTTCATTTATTTCTGCTCCAATCATTTGAACAATAAGAACAATTAAAACAAAGAATGGAAGAACAAACACTATACTAACAACTCCGCCAATTTGTTCTATTAATTCTGCATTTTCATCTAAATCTTCATTTAATAAAACTCTATTCACATTAATAGTTTCATATATCTTTTGTAACTCTTCTGTACTAATATTTGATTTTTTAATAGCTTCATTTACTTTAACAGTATTTAAAGCATTAACTATATTTTGATATAAAAGTTGATCTACATAATCATATGATATTAAATCTATTTTAAAAATATTTTCATTATCATTATTAATATTAACAATTATATCATTTGTTTCATTTTCTTTAATAGTTTCTTTTAATTCATCTATTGTTTTATCACTTTTACTAATAGTGGCATCATAACTTTCTAAAATATCTAAATAACTATTTTTAAATAACTTTTCAAGTTCATTATAAACATTTACATTATCTACTACATAAATATTTACTTTTTCATTAAAATCACCACCAAATGATTTAATTAAACTATCTAAATTTAAAAGTCCAATAATAACTATACATAATACTATATTTACTATTCTAAATGATTTAGTACATACTTTCTTTTTTAAACTTTCACGTGTTAAAAACCAAAATTTATTCATTGTACTCTTCACCTACTTTACTAACAAATATTTCATTTAATGTTGGTTCTTCTACTACAAATTTAGAAACATTATCATATTTAGATACTTTTTTAAATACACTATCTACTATACTTTCATCTTCTATTTTAATAGTATATTCATCTTTATTTTTTTCTATATTTATAACACCTTTTATTTTTAATATTTCTTCTGTATCTAAATCTGCTTTTACTTTAATATTCTTTTTTCTATAATCTTTTTTAATTTGAGTAAGTTTTCCTTCAAGTACAGCATCGCCATGTACAAGTATTACAAGTGAATCACAAAAGTATTCTACATGTTCCATCATATGAGATGAAAATATAATCATTGTATTATTCTTCTTAAGTCTTAATATTTCTTTTTTAAACATTTCAGCATTTAAAGGATCAAGTCCACTAAATGGTTCATCTAATATTAATAATCTAGGTTCAGGTATAATTGTAATTATAAATTGTACTTTTTGTTGATTACCTTTAGATAATTCTTTTATTTTTTTATTTTTATATTCAGTTATTTTAAATTCACTTAAATATTTATCTAATCTTTTTTCAGTTTCTTCTTTAGTAAGACCTTTTAATGCACAGTAGAATATTGCTTGCTCTAAAACTGTTTTTTCAGGAAGTAAACTTCTTTCTTCAGTTAAAAATCCTATCTTATCTGTTACTGTATAATCAATAGGTTTATCATCTAAAGTAATTGTTCCTTCTGTTTTATCAAGAAGTCCTAAAATCATTCTAAATGTTGTTGTTTTACCAGCACCATTAACACCAAGAAGTCCAAATATTTCTCCTTCATGTATTTCAAATGATAAATTATTTACTGCTCTAAAATTACCATAATATTTTGTTACATTTTCTACTTTTAACATATTATTACTTCATCTCCTGTTTCTATATTTAAAGACTGTGCTATATCTTTATTAATGTGCATTTCAAGTACACATGTTTCATCTGATTTAATTTGAACATTTTCTATTATTTTATCTTTACATTTTATAGTGACATATTCATCATTTACTTTATTATAAGTTTTTAAGTCTTCACTACTCATATGAATATGTGTATTTGATACAATTGTACTTTCTTTTGCTTCATATGTTCCATTTGGTCCTTTTAATAAAACTGTTTCACTACCATTTAAGTCTCCACTTTTACGAACTGGAGCTTTTATATTAAAATATTCATTATCTGTATCTAATAATTCTACTTGTGTATAACTTCTTAATGGCCCAACTATTCTTATATGTTCTAATATTTTACCATTTTTAATTATATTAACTGTTTCATTCGCTGCGAATTGTCCTTTTTGAAGTAAAGGTCTTTTAACAGTAAGATTATAATTATCACCAAATAATGCACTAAGTGACTCTTTATTTAAATGAACATGATGATTTGATACACCTACTTTTATCATAATTTTCTCCTTCCATAATGTCTTTTCCAAATTAATTATATATCTTTTTTTAATATTTTTAAAGAAAAAAATTATATAAAAAACACTTGTATATTATTACCCATTAAGTTATAATATATTAAAGAAAGGAAAACGGTAGTTATAAATGAACATCATTGAATCAGATAAATATAAAAAGTCATACAAAAAACTAATTAAAAATAATAAAGAAGAAGTGGATAGAATAGAAAATATTAAAATGTTTTTAATTAGTAAAAAGACATTACATGATGTAATGATGGATCCTTGGCATAATATTTATCATATACATGAATTAAAAGAAAATAGGCATGAATATTCAGCTAAAATATCTAACAGCAATAATAAATTAAGATTAATTATGAAACCAGTAGGTAATTATCCATATAATACAATTGAAATAACTGATATTGAATTTTATGACTTAGATAACTATCATTATAAAAGAGGGTGAAAAAATGTACGGATTTGGAAGTATGTTAAAAGATTATTTAGAATATAATAAAATATCACAAACTGATTTTGCTGATAGACTTGGTATAACACAAAAACATATGAATGAAATAATAAATGGTAAAACAAATTTATCAATTGATTTAATTTTGGGAATAAGTTTACTTACAGATATAGATGCTAATTTAATATATTATGCGGAAAATAAGAAAAAAACATATGAGTATTTAATAAATAAATATAAAGATGAAAAATCTATAAATAATATGCTCAATTCATATTATTTAAAAGATATGGTTAAAATGAATTGGATTAAATTAAAAGATTCAAGTTCTTTTACACAAAATTATATGGATTTATTAGAATATATGAATATTAAAAACATTGATATGGTAGATAATTATTTAAGCAATAGATTTTTATTTAAAAAAAGTAGTAATGAAGTTGATAATAAAAAAATATTTTTATGGATTAAGCATTGTGATACTATTGCAAAAAACATAGAAGTATCAGATTATAATTCTAATAGATTAAATGATTTACTTTTAGAACTTAAAACTGAAAGAATGAAAAAGTTTTCTAAAAATAAATTAACAGAAATATTAAAAAAATATGGAATAATTTTAGTTATTGAAGATGCTTTAAAAGGAAGTAAAATTAGAGGATGTGTAAAAGTAATGAATCATACACCAGTAATATACATGACAACATATTTAAAAGAAAAATCATCTTTTTATTACACTTTATATCATGAAATAATGCATATTAAAAAAGATTATAATAAATTGAAGAATAAAACAATTATTGATGAAGATGAAAATGAAATAGATATACTTGCATTAAATGAAATGATAAATGAAAAAGTATATAATCAAATATTAAATGATTTTGATAATAAAGATAAAATTGCTAAAGAAAATAACATTCCTTTATGTTTCTTATATTCTAGACTAGCTAAAGAGAGTAAAATAAAATATACGTCTAAAGAATATAGAAATCATATAGAAAAAATATAAACTATTTAATCACTTTTTAAAAACACTTTCATTAAATATTATTAAGGAAGGTGTTTTTTAAATGAATGGTAGTTATTATAAAACTCCAGTATTCATAAATGATTTTGAAAGAGATTCAAGTAGTCCAACATTTGATATTGGAAAATATAATAAAGATTATCCAATGGAACAAAGTTACATAGAAAATATTTTAAGAAATAACATTGGTAAAAAAGTTAGAGTACATGCATCATTTTCAGATTCAAATGAATGGAGAGATAGAATATTTTCAGGAATTATTGAACATGCAGGACGTGATAATTTAATAATAAATGATATAGATACTGGTAAAAATTATTTAATATTAATGATATATGTTGATTTTGTTGAATTTGATGAAGAAATAACTTATGCAAAATAATTTTAAATTATATTAAAAATATGTTATAATTTATTAGGATGTGATAATATGAAACCAATAAATATTATTATTTTAATTGTTAGTATAGTTATATTTCTTACACTATTATTTATTATTTTATTTAAATATTATAATGAAAGAATAAAATTGTTATCTAAAAGATTAGAAGATTCTGAATTAGATTTTGTAGAAAAATTAAAAAATAAATATAATATATTAATTAGAATGATAAATATTATTGAAAATAGATATAAAACTAATAGTAAAACTTTTGATGAAGTTAAAAAGATTAAAATAGAAGATTTAGCTTCTTTGCAAAATGAAAATCTATTTAATAAATGTTATAAAGAAATAATTGAAATTAAAGAAGATAATAAAAAAGTAAGAGAAATTAAAAGTTTTAGAGAAGTTATTGATGAATATAATTCTAATGAACTACATTTAGTATCTTTAAGAACATTTCATAATAAATATACATTAGAATATAATAATCTAATAAAAAAGACACCATATAATATAGTATCTAGTATTAAACATTATAAAGTAAAACCATTACTTGAAGGTAATACATTAGATGAAGAAATTAATGATTTGGAAGTGTAAAATTCACTTCTTTTATATTGTTCTTTTTTAAAAAATTATTTGCTTTAGAAAATGGTTTACTACCAAAGAATCCATTATATGCAGAAAAAGGACTTGGGTGAGTACTTTCAATTATTAAATGTTTAGGATTTGTTATAAATACTTTTTTACTTCTAGCAAAACTACCCCATAATATAAATACTACTGGTTCTTGTTTTAAATTAATTAATTTAATTATGTGATCTGTAAGTAGTTGCCAACCTAAATCTTTATGAGATAAAGGTGTATCTTTTCTTACACTTAAAATGCTATTTAATAAAAGTACTCCTTCCTTAGCCCAAGGTGTTAAATCTCCACAATTTCCATTTTTTACTCCAATATCATCATACATTTCTTTAAATATATTTTGTAGACTTGGAGGAAGTTTTACACCCTTTTGAACACTAAAAGAAAGTCCATGTGCTTCACCTTCTCCATGATAAGGATCTTGACCAATTATAACTATTTTAACATTTTTATAAGGAGTTAATTTTAAAGCATTAAAAATATTTTCATATTTAGGATAACATGTATAATTTTTATATTCTTCTTTTACTTTATTCATAAATTTATGGAAGCCTTCACTTTCCCAAACACTTTTTAAAACAATATCCCAATCATTTCCTATCATACTTCATCACTAAAAATATTATACTATAAGAATTAATAATAATCATAATAAAATTAAATATATCTAAATATTTCCAAATAAAATCACTTTTAAATAATATACCTAATATACATGATATTATAAATAAAAGTTTAAAAATAAATAATATTATTCTATTATTAGTTAAATATTCTATATTACTTTTACCAATATAAAAACCACTGAGTACTGTAGTAAAACCAAATAATATATATATAATAAGTAAAAAATAACTACCAAATTTTCCACTTAAATTATTAAATAGATTAATCATTACTAAATTATAATCACTAGTATTAATACTACTTATATTTAAATATATTATTAGTAAACAAGTTATCAAAATAGTAATTATAATAGATATAAAATATGTACTAAGTATTTGATATTTAATAGATGTATTTACATCATTTTTATCACTTGCACTTGAAGTACTAGTTGTCCCTATTAAAGTTTCATTCATAAATATACTTCTTTTAATTCCAATTAAAAGACCACTTAAAACACTTTTTAAACTTGTAAAATCTTTTAAAAATATATTTATATTAAAATAATTAATATTTTTTATTATTAAAAATAAACAAACTATTATAAATATTAAACACATATATGGAACAATTTTATTCATAATATTTAATACATCTTTAATAGACATATTTATTGTAATAAATAAAATAAATATTGTTATTAAAATGATTATTATTTTTGATATATTTATATTATTTATAAGAACATAACTAATTGTATTAAACTGTATCATTTGAAATAAAAAAGAATATACAATTATTAAAAGAATCAATGAAAAAATAGAAAGTGTTTTTTTATTAAGTCCATATCTAAGTATAAAATATGGTCCACCTACATATTCATTATTATTTATTTTTTTATATTTATTTCCATAATAACTTTCATAATAGATTATAGATGTAAAAAGTAATGAAAATATTATTATCCATAATACTGATGAAAAACCACCGATTAAAATTGATGAACAAGTTCCAATAATTGAACCTACTCCTATTTTAGTACCAAGTGTTAAAAATAAAGATGTTTTATCTTTTTTTAATAATTCTTTTAAATTTATTTTATAATTTTTAAATTTAAGTTTTATACTTAAATAAATTGATAATATTAACAAATATATTATTAAAATAGTCCACATATTATTATATATAAAAAGTTATCACTATTTATGATAACTTTCATTATTTAATATTTTAAATGATCTATAAATTTGTTCTAAAAGAATACCTCTAAATACTCCATGTGGAAATGTCATATCTGAAAAAGATAATCTTAAATTACATTTATTTTTTACTTCATCAGTTACTCCATTTGAAGCACCAATTATAAATGTAATAGTATTATAGCCATTTGTAAATGTTTTATCTATTAGATTAGAAAACTCAATTGAATCTATTTTCTTTCCTTTAATATCCATAATTATATTAAAGTCTTTTTCATTTATAACTTTAAGAATTTCTTCACTCTCTTTATCTATATTACTATCCTTTAATTCAATTATTTCTATTTTATTATATTTAGTAATTCTTGTTTTATAATCATTAATAAAATCATTTAAATATTTTTCTTTTATTTTACCAACACATATTATTTTAATCATTATTTATATAGTTCAAGTGGATTCATAAGTGTACCATTTTTATACACAGTTAAATGCAAGTGTGTTCCAGTACAAGAACCAGTACAGCCCATAATTCCAATCTTTTGACCTTTCTCAACTTCATCACCAACTTTAGCAAGTCTTTGTTTTAAATGCATATATACTGATTCGTATCCATTATCATGTTTTACTCTTATGTAGTTTCCCATTGAACTTTGATGAGAAGCTGCAACTACAGTACCATCTTGAATTGAATAAATATCTCTAGATTTAGTACCAGTAATATCTACACCTGTATGAAGTTTTCTTACATGTTGTATTGGATGTATTCTCCAACCATAGTGAGATGAAATTCTATATGGTTTAGTTGTTGGCCATGCCCAATAAGTTGAATTTCCTACATATACAACGTTTTTAGCACCCACTACAATTATCTCATTAACTGCTGGAGTTATTATATCTTCATTAACTAAAGATGTTTTAATAATTTGTCCATTTATTTCATGAGTAGCATATACAACTCTTGAAAGTCCATTTGATCCCTTTTGTTTAACATACATTTCTGAAGCATTTAATGTTTTATCTAATATTGTTTTAGATTCATATTTAATTTTTTGAGTTTCTGTTTGATAAGAATCAACCACTATATCGGCAACAGGGTCAATTGGTGCAACTATAACTTCTTGACCTTCTGCAAGTAATGCATTTTCACTAACAATATCTGGATTAGCTATCAAAAAGTCTGCAACACCTAATTTATTATTTTCAGATATGCTTTCAATAGTATCACTTGCTTTTACTTTATAAGTATCAGTTAATTTAGTCTTACCAAATAAGAAAAATCTACTTAAATCATCTGAATTTGTTATTATTTCTTTTTCTGTTGAAATATATGCTTTTTTAATAGAAACATTTTGATCAAAATATATATCAGTTATCTCTATACCATCATCATTAGAATTAACTTTTTGTGTATTATTTAAATAATTTTCATAATCTTCTTCACTAAGAAATGCTGTTATTGTATTTTTAACTGCAACATCTAAATCTTCTTTATTTAATATATAAAACTTTGTTTTCTTTTTATCACTATGTGTAACAGTAATTTCATATCCTTCAATAGTAAATGGCTCTAAATCTTTTATTTCGTTATATACTTCTTTTACAGTCATAACATTATTTTTATAAGTTAATACATTTTGTACTTCAAGACCTTGTGGAGGATACACTTTAGTAACATTATAATAATTTTTAATTTCTTGTTGTTCTGCATCTATTAATTCATAAAGTTCATCTTTTGATTTAATAAGACCTATTTTTTCTCCACCTAAATAAACTTGATAATAACTATTTACTGTTTTAGTAGCAGGTTTATATATAATAGACATAAATATAACAAAAATTGATAATGATATTATTAATATAATTGATGAAATTGAAAATTCACTCCTACTCATTACTATCCTCCCTACTCATATAATTATCAAATGAACCAGTGTTCATTTTAAATAATAAATTTACTGAACCAGTGTTACCTGCTCTATGCTTAGCAACTAACAATTCAACTTTTCTATTTAAATTGCCAGTATATTTTCCATACTCATCACTATGTAAGAAAAGTACTATATCGGCATCTTGTTCTATAGAACCTGATTCTCTTAAATCTGAAAGTCTTGGTTTAGAATCTTCACCTTTTCTTTGTTCAACACCTCTTGATAATTGTGCTAGTGCTATAACAGGGACATCAAGCTCCATCGCTAATTTTTTAATATCACGACTTATTTCACTTACTTCTTGTACTCTTTGACCAGCATATTTAGCTGAACTTGATAATAGTTGTAAATAATCTATTATTATTAAATCTAATCCATCATCTGAATTTTTAAGCTTTCTACATTTTCTTCTTATTTCACTAACTGTAAGTCCACCTGAATCATCTATAAAAAACTTAGAATCTGAAAGTTCACTCATTGCTTCATTCCATTTTTTCCAATCACTATTTTTTAGTTTACCAGTTTTTAAAACATCTCCATCTATCTTACCAACACAGCCAAACATTCTTTTAGTAATTTCTTCAACACCCATTTCAAGTGAGAACAAAGCAACACTTTTCTTTCCTTGTATCGCAGCATTAAGGCCAACATTTAACGCAAAGGCACTTTTTCCACAACCTGGACGTCCTGCAATAATAATAACTTGTTTCTTTTGAAGTCCACGAGTCATATTATCAAAATCATAATACCCTGTTCTAATACCAGTATATTCATCTTTTGATTCAGATAAAGCCTCTAAATTTTTTTGAACTTCTGGTAATATATCTTGTATTTTTTGTATATCTCTTCCAAGTTTATCATTATAAACGCTTAAAATACTTCTTTCAGCATTTTCAACTATATCTACAATACTATCTTTTTCTTCATAGCAATCTTCTTGTATTTTTGTACTTTTATTAATTAAATTTCTCAATACTGCTTTTTCAAATATAATTCTAATATAATAGTTTAAGTTTGCTGTAGATGGAACAGAATCTATAATTTCAGTTATATACTCTACTCCTCCAACTTTAGATAATGATTTGTTTTTATCAAGTTCATTGCATACTGTTTGCGCATCAACTGGAATGTTGTTAATATGAAGTTCTTTCATAGTTTTATATATCAATCTATTTGCTTCACTATAAAACATGTCATCGCTTACTTCATCCATTATTTTATCAAGCGCTGACTTTTCTAAAAATCCACATCCTAATACAGATATTTCTGCATCTAAATTTTGGGGTTCACGTCTTGCCATTAATACTCCTTATTTTACTAGCACTACATCAATATTAAATACTACTTCTTTATGAAGTGTTATTTTTACTTCATGAGTTCCAAGTGTATTTAATTCAGTGTCGCATTCAATTTTCTTTTTATCTATATCATAACCTAATTTTGAAAGTTCATCACTAATTTGTTTTGTACTTACACTTCCAAATACTTTATCATTATTTCCTGTTTTAACTTTAAATTCTATTTTTTTACCAACTAGTTTATTTTTTATTTTATTCAAATTATTAACAAGTTCTTTCTCTTCTTCTTTTCTTTTATCAATTTGTTTACTTAATACATTTGCACTTGTTTGAGTATACGCTACAGCAGAATTATTTGATATTAAAAATTTAGCATAACCATCTTTAACTTCTTTAATATCATCTTTTTTGCCTTGACCTTTTACATCTTTAATAAATATTATCTTCATTAAAACTCACCACACTTTCAATGTATAAATATTATACCATACACATTTTTAAAATAAAAGTTGTAAAAAAATTAAAAATAGTATATACTTATTATATAAGAATATTGGAGGTTGGCATGAACAGTATAACATTAGAGGAATTAAAAGATTTTGAAAGCAAAGTAAAAGATAGTATTATTGCTAATTATGCTAATGATATTTCAAAAGAAAGGCTAGATTTTATTTTAGATAAAGTTTATGTAAATAAACAAAATTATAGTAGTAAAAAAGATATAAAGAAACAATATGGCGATTTAATAAGAAAAATATTTAAAGATATAATTACTATAAATGAAGAATATAATTCAGCATTAATAGAGTATTATACTGACGCAACATCCAAAGATTTAAATGTTATTATTAACGAAAGACCTGATTTAAAAAACAAACTTAAACAAGTACTTAAAATAAAAGAAAAATTAGAAAATAATTTTGATAAAATAATTCTTAACAATCAAAATGAAGAATTAATGAATGCTTTAAATTCTAGTGATGAAGTTAAGAATAATGAAGAAATTAATATTTTAGATTTTGTTAAAACTGATCAATCTAATGATATAGAAATTAATAATAAAGATTCTAATAATGATATAATTCAAGATAGTTTTGAAGATAATTTAGATGATAATATTGAAGAAGACATGACATTTGATGAATTTGAAAAAACACTTCAAGATGGAATGTTAGAACCCATAAATGAAGATAAATATAATCTTGATGTACCTGTAATAAATGATTTTGAACAATTAGATTATGTTGAAGAAATACATGAAAATCAAAATAACGAAGTTAATAACACTGATGTTCAAAATGAAAATGAACAAAATATTTCAAATGAACCTGAATTTGAAGATAATCAAATAGTAAATGAAAATAATAGTGAAGTAATAGATGATTTTAATAATGACGTTTTAGTTGAAAAAGAAGCAAATGAAAATAATGAAATTGATAATTCAAAAAGTCAAGAAATTAATGATAATACAATGACTGAAGATGAAAATGTTATTGATGAAAAAAATGATTCTTACATGATATTCTATATATTCGCAGTCACTATTAGTTTAGCTTTAATAATTGGTATTATCTTATTAAAATTTTATAGTTAAAAAACTTTAGTTAATTGTTAACTAAAGTTTTTATTTTTTTAAATGAACTTTTTTCAAAATAGAATCAACATATTCTTGTCCAAGTACATCATATAATAAGCCATTCTTATATGAAATAAATCCATAAACAATCATTCCTATAAAAGCACATATTAGACATGGTACCAATGATATCATTCTTCCAATAAATAAATCTTTTAAGAAATATTCTAGTGTAAACACAATAACTACCATACAAATAAGTGGTAATAATTCTTTTTTAATTATTTGTAATATTCCACTATATTCAAAATTCATAGATTTCTTTAATGCTCTAAATGAAATAAATACAGATAATGATGAACCAATTAATGTAGCAAATATAGCTCCATAATATGTATAAATACCTATTTTACTACAAAGAATCATTAAAGGTATATCTAAAAGCGCATTTACAAGTAATCCAGATATTGTACTTAAATATATAACTTTATATTTATTTAAGCTTTGTAAAACACTATTAATTACAAGATTTATATTACTCATAAATATAGCAAATGGTAAAAGTCTTAATATTATTCCACCATATTCACTTGCACCATAGAATACAAGATATAATTCATGTGATAATAATGAAATACCTACACTCATTGGAAAACCAATTACTAATGCAATACCAATAGATTTTATAAATTGATTATTAATTGCTTTATAATCTTTTTTGATGAAATTTGCAACCATATGTGGAACTATGTTAACACTTAACCCCATTGTTACAGCATTAACTATTAAACATATTTTTATAGCCCATGTAGATATAACACTAGCTATTGTTTCAGCAGTAGCACCATCATAGCCTAAATATGTAAGGCCTCTAATAACTAATGATAAATCAGTCATACAATAAAGATCTGTAGAAATAGATATAATCATAAGTGGAATACTAAATGAAATAATTTTCTTTAATATTGTTTTACTTTCAACTTTATCAACTTCACCTTTTTTTGGCATATTAAATAGTTTTTTATTTTTTCTAGTTTTTATTTCCAAATATATAAATGCTACAAGCCCAGCTACAAAAGCACCAAATACCGCAACTGCAACACCAATACTAGTATCTAATTTTAATAATTTAATTGCAATATATGAACCAACTATAATAAAAGTAACTCTAACAAATTGTTCTATTACTTCACTATTTGAAGTTACTGTAACATACTTTTGTCCTTGTAAATAACCTTTTTTTATTGCTAAATAAGGAATAATTAATAAACAAAATGAAATAGCTCTAATAACAAGTACAACATCTTCAATTTTATTTCCAGTTGAATCTAAATTACCTATAAATATATAAGCAATTTGTTTTGCAAAAATAAACATAATTATAAATAATATTGTAGACATTATAGCTATAATTTTATTACCTATTTTTAATGTTCTTTCTTTTGCTTCATACATTTCTAAAGTATTATATTCACTTACTATTTTACTAATAGCATTAGGTATACCAATAGTACACATGTTTATAATCAAACTATAAACCGTATATGCGTAAGAATATAATGCACCACCTAAAGTTCCAACTATAGCATAAAATGGTATTACATATATAGCACCTAATATTTTAATTATCAAATATGAAATAGAAGCAAATATTGTTCCTTCTACAAATGTATTTTTTTTCATACTACTCCTTATACACAATCATTGCTGAAAAACAATATATTTGTTCTTCGCCAAATATTGATACAGCTGTTCTAAACTGTATATCTATTATATCATAATTATTAGACATTAAAAAATTATTTATGCTTTTTTCTAAATCTTTTTCATGATTTTCATCTATTACTTTAACCTTTAACATTATATCACCACTATAAAGATTAACACTTAACAATTAAAAAAAATGTCAAAATAAAAGACGCTATTGCGTCTATAACTTTTTAATTTTTGCTTTTTATATATTCTTTATACTTGCCATAATATATATTAGAATTTTTTGCCTTTAAAATACTAACTATTTTATCAGGTGACAACTCAAAAAAAGATTTATAAATTATAAACATTTTATCATTTTTTAAATATAATATATATTCATCATACAAATTATTATGTCCAAGGCCAATACTAAACCTTTTTTCAACAACTACAATATTTTTATAATATATTTTTTCAAATGTTTTAAATGAAAAAATATAATCATTAGTAAAATAAATATTATCAAATTTATATAAACAATTTTTTAAATCATTATGTAATTTTGTTTTATCTTCTTTTTTTAAAAAAATTAACAATCTAATGAAACTAATAATTGTAGAAAATAATAAATATATAATCAAAATTAATCCTACAATTACAAAACTCATTATTGAAAAAGCATATCCTATTATTAAAATTAATAATGAAAAAATCCACATAAAATAATTATTTTTTATAAATAATTTAAACATACTTAACTCCAATTACTTTTTGTTAGTCTTCTTTTCTGATACATTTTTCTTGTTTCATATTTTTCTAAATATTGTTGATATAAAATCTTTAGTTTTTCTTGTTTCATTGCTAACATTGATAAATAATTATAATCATTTGAATTTAAGCATTCTAAAATAACTTTTGAATCAATGCCTTTAAAAGCATTTTCTTTTAAGTATTTACCTATATCAATTTTATCATTTAATATTTCACTTTTAGCAATAGGATCATCAATAACTGATGCTACTTCTAATTTAAAATCATCTGTATTGATCATACTTTTAACACCTCTATAAAATTATAACATAATTATAATGATATATTTAAAAAAGTTAAAAAGAAAAAGTCGCATAGTGCGACTAATTTGCTATCTGGGGCAATAATTTTTCTCGTTTGAGAAATAATGACACCATCTAATTCGATTAAATCTAAATGAATATTAACATAAATTTTTGAATTTGTAAAATCATTATTTTTTTAGCTCATATCTTATCTTAATATTTTAATTGCTCTTAACAAAAGCATTTTACACTATTTTGTTAAAATAATGCCTGCATCTGATAAGGTTTTTTCGAAATATCTAGCTGCATCATTTACATTTTTACTAAAGTTATCATTATCTTTAATTGGCTCCCATATAAGTTCATAGTTTATTTCTAATGATGTCTCTCTATACTTTTCACTTAAAGATTTGTTTCTTTTTTTCCATAAACTCTTTAATTCATAATAAGCTTCTGAATTGAAATAATCTAAATATTTATCATATGTTTCCTTATAACACGGATATAATTTTTCATTAATATGTAAAATACATTCTTTATTTTCAATGCATCCTTCAGGATAAAATTTTATTGGATCTTCACCATGAAAATAAGCAGTTATAACACCAACATCTTGATAGTGTGAATGATGTCTATAATTTTGATCGCTCATTTCGATAGTAAGTCTTACAGTATCATCATCAAAAACTGTTTCTACATAATCAATATCTTCATCTTGTAATTTAAACTCTCGTTTCAAATTTTTTTCTTCTTTAGAGCAAACTGTTCCCTCTGAACTTTCAACACATTCAAATTCTTTTTCTTTTAGCACTTTTAACATCTTCTCTTTATTAGATTTACCACAACCAGTTAATCCTAAAATAAAAACAATCAATAATATAATATTAAATATTTTTTTCATATATATTTCACCCTACTTACTATACCATTTATATCCTTGAAATTGATCTCCAAAATATTTAGATGATAATCCAAAGGAAGATTTATTTCCATCTGACCATTCAAAAAATATTCCATCAACTTTAATTATGTCTTCTGGTCCTCCTGGTCCAAAAGCTAAACCACCAATTGATTTTGCTTTAAATTTCCATTTACCAGTTAAATCTTTTTTAACAAACTTTCCTTTTAAATAAATGTGTCCAGTTGAAGAAGCAGTACCATCTTGATTCAAAGTAATTGTTCCTTTATAGTTTCCATCAACTTCTAATTTATACTTCCCGTAATAAATCTTATTATTACCATACTTTCCATAATCTTCTTTTTTCTTTACTTCTAGTATAAACTTTTTTTCAGTTTTATTATTACTACTATCTACTGCTACATACTTTAAATTATATTTTCCAACCTTGCTTAAATTATATTCGCCTTCTATTGTTGCATTTATTGTTTCATTAGAATTATCATTTACTTTTATATTTTTTAATAAATCAAGTTCACTTCCTGTATATGTAGATAAATTCTTTACACCTTCAATAGTTGGAGCAACTGTATCTATAACGTTTATAATATATTTTGCTGTTTTTTCACCTTTATCATCATATTTTATAATTATTTCATTTTCACCTATTTTTGAAGTATCAACTAAATCATTTTTATTTATTATTATTACTTTATTTTCTTCACTAATTAATTCATTTATTTTTACTTCTTTATTTACCTCAATTTTTATATCATCTTTTAAAATAGGAGTTGCTTTACTACAACCAGATATAATTAATAAACTTACCATTATAATTACAATTTTTTTCATATCAAACTCCTTACTTCAATTTATAAACATTACCTGTTTTGTCATCTTTAAATGTATCATCATCAATAATAGTATTAGTAAATGATTTTTGTGCTTCTTTAGGAAGATTTCTCCAACCATCAACATCTTCATATTTAGTTAAAGAAATAGTTAATTTATTATCCTTAATTTTGTATGTTCCTCTGTATTCAGTAGAACCTCCATTATTTGCCCAAGCACGAGATATAACACTTCCATTTTTATTTATAGTTAATTCTTGACCACCTTTATTATTCTTCCATACATAAGTTTTTCCAATAGTTAATGTTGGCTTTTTCTTAATAATTAATCTAAATTCTTCTTCTGCTTTATTATTACTACTATCTACTGCAACATATTTTAAATCATATGTTCCAACTTTATTCAAATCATATTCGCCTTCAACTATAGCTTTAATTTCTTCCAAAGAATTATCATTTACTTTAACATCTTTTAATAAATCAATTTTATTTCCTTGTGTCGTTTCTAATTCTTTTTTACACTCTATAATTGGCTTAATTGTATCAATGATAGTTATTTTAGATGTTAATTCCCTTTCTTCATCATTGTCTTTATATTTTATTATAATGACTTTGTCTCCTAATTTTGATGTATCAATCATTTCATCTTTATTAATAACTTCAATTTTATTATTTTCACTAATTAATGAACTTATTTTAGCTTCTTCATTTATTTCTAAATTTAAATTGTCTTTTAATAAAACAGTTTTTTTACCACAACCAACCATTAAAAATAAACAAAATAGTACTAATAATATTTTTTTCATAATCCACCTACTTTAATTTATAAACTTTATCTTTTTCTTTTAATCCATCTTTAATTAGTGTATAAGTTTCTTTAATGTTAATTTTTTCACCATCTACTTCTCTTGCTAAATGATAACCAAAAGTATAAGTTGCATTGATTGTATTTCCATTAACACTATATTTACCTTCTTCACTCATACAACCACCATCTCTAACACAATAACTTGAGTATACTTTATTATTTTTATCAAAAGATATTACAATAAAATGATCTTTAGCATCATATCTATATTCTTTACTCGTATTTACTTTAAATATTTCTTCTACAACATAAGTTCTAGTTACCTCATCTGCTTTATTACCACTAGAATCAGATACATTATATTTAACTTCATAACTACCTACTTTACTAGTATCAACACTTCCTGTAACCTTTATTTTATTAGTTAAGTCATTATCATAATTATCAATTGCTTTGACATCTTTCATTAAATCTACATTGCTATTTAATGAAACATTTACTTTATTGTTAGTAACACTAATTACTGGTTTTTCTTTATCCTCTACTTTTATAATAACTTTTTCTTTTTTCTCTAAACCATCTTTATCAATTACTTTATAAATAATTTCATAATCTCCTACTTTAGTTTTATCAAAAGAACCTTCTATTTTTAATTCTCCACCTTCATGTTTTTTAACTAAACTATTTAAATCTAAATCTTCATTATAATTAATTGATACTTGTTTTTCACTTAATTCTATTTTATCAATAATTAGTTTAACCCCAAAGAATAAAACAATTAATGATAATATACTTATAGCAATGATTATTTTCTTTTTCATAAACACCTTTCTTTTATTACTATGTTTTTTCTTTTTTATTTCTTCCAATATCCAACTTAGACCTATAATCCCGTGTATTCACTTCCTCTGTAATAATGCTCCTTTATTATATATTTTACTTTTATATTAAAATATCACTTTGTAAAAAATAACCATTTATATGTAAAAAAATACCAAATTACTCATTTGGTATTAATATAGATATTTCATATATGTTTTTTTTATTATCGACTTTTACTGTCCCATTATATTTATTAACAATATCATTAATAATCTTAAGTCCATATCCACTTCCATGTATTTCTTTTATATGAGAAATATCATTTTTACAATTAATAAATATATTTCCCATTTTATTTCTTATTGTTAAAGTGATTTTTTTATCTGAAGAATGCAAAGCATTATCGATTATATTAGAGAATAAATTAATAAGATCAATATCCTCTAAAACAACATCTTTTATTGTTACATCAATTACAAAATCAATTTTATTTTCTAATGCTTCTTCTCTTTTTAAATTGAACAACATATTCAGTAATTTATTATCAATATATTTTATTATTGATGAATTATCAATTTTTTTATTAATTTTATCATATATTTTTTCTGCTTTTGATTTATCATTTAATGATGTTATAGTTTGTATGTCATTTTTTAAATCATGCCTTATTTTATGTATTTCTTCTTCTTTTACTAAAAGATTTTTATAGTAATTATATTCTAACTCTTCTTTTTCCTTTAAAAATTTAATTTCAGCTTTTTGTTCAAAATATTCTTTATATAAGTTTAATTTATTATAAGCATATATAATAATTAAAACAGTTGAAATTGATATTATTAACAAAACTATCATTGCTAAAATATCATTTAGATAAAAGTAAGCAAGTATTCCACTTAAGGTAGATAACCCTGTAATTAAAAAAGTAATTAAATAAATCTCTACTCCTCTGTAATTTTTTCTGTTTTTTATTAATAATATTGCAATCATAATAAATGTATATAAAATATCAAAAATTCCATTAAGAGCAAAATAAGAATAACCACTAGAGATTACATTCATATATTTATAATAACCTTCAGTTGTTGAGATTAATGTTTCCATTTCTGCCACAGTATATCCATTTTTTATTGCTGTTATACTCGTTATTATATAGTTAAGTATAAGATTAGGAGCAAAAACAATTATAAACATTAGTATCTTTTTTAGCATTTTATCTTTTGATTGTGTAAAAATTGCAACAATATATCCAATCATTACAATAATACTTCTATATTCATAAGTATATTTGTTAATTTTGGTTATTAAATAACTAATAAAAATAATTATAAAAACTCTCCAAAATTTATGTTTAACATTGTCTTTAAATGTAAGTATATTAGACAAGAAAAAACTAATAACAACAATAAGTAATAAAGACATTGATATTCCTATTAAATTTTTAGAAAATGATACATTATACATTTAAATCACCAATTTTTATATAATCCATAATTTTATTTTGAACTTCATTTGCATAGTTTCTACTAATATTTAATCGTTTATCATTGTTTAAACATACTTCATATTTTTTATAACTTTTAATTTTATCCATATTTACTATAAAACTTTTATGAATTTGAATAAAGTTGTTTGGTAAGTATTTTTTTATAGAATCTATTGTATTATATGTTTCTACTATTTGATTATTTGATAAATGAAAAATAAGCATTCGTGCCATACTTTCAATATATATAATTTCTTTAATAAGAATACGATTAACCTCTTTATTTAACTTAACAGTAATAAATGATTCATCTTTTTGTAATTTATCATAGACCTTTTTAATTTTCTCATTTGTAATGGGTTTTTTCAAATAATAATAAGGATCTGTTTCAAATATTTTTTCAGCATAATCATATCCAGTAATATAAACTATTTTAGTTTTATTAAGTAAATTATTGTTTTCTTTAACTAAGTCAACACCATTCTTATTATTAAGTTTAATATCAATAAATAATAAATCAATTTTATTACTTATTAATACCTTATGAAAGTCATCATAATTATCAAATAAAAAAATATTTTTACAATTTTTGAATATACTTTTTATTTGCTTATTCATCTCATCTAAAATTACCTTTTCATCATCCAAAATACAAATATTCATTTTTACATCTCCAAAATAATTATATCATATGTTTTTAAATAAATTTTCATTAAATAAAGTTATTGCAAAATATAACAATTAAAAAAGTCGCGTACTGCGACTTTATTACTCAATGGGGCGCAACGTGGGAATCGAACCCACGCATAACGGGACCACAATCCGCCGTGTTAACCACTTCACCAGTTGCGCCATTTCACATAAGCAAATGTATTATAGCAAATAAATTTGCTTATTTCAAGCATTTTATTGATTATTTACATGAGTTTGTTCATATCCATATTCAAGTAAATCATAAAACATTTTTTTAATACCATGATTATAATATTCATCTTTATATTTTTTAGGATCTTTATAATTATCATTCATTGTTTCCAAAACAATAGCTGGTACACTATATTTTAAAGTAACATTATTATTTTTATAACTTATTGTTGAAAGTCTTCCGGTTTTAGTACTAAAAACTAAACCATTAACAAGTTCGGCCATAAAATCTGAAGCCGTTCCATCATTTCCCTCTCCAACTTCTTCTCTATCAAGGCCATGAACTTTATAATTAAGTATTTTTCCCATTCTTTTACATAAATCTATTGTTATTTTATTATACTCATCTGATAAATTTGGTTTTCCACTATAAATAACTCTTCCCTGACTATGTATATTTATATATGCATATGCTATTTTATAATGTGTAAGCATTTGATACATAACTGCTCTTGTTTCAGGCTCACTTCCGAGTGTTTCCCCACCAAAATAAGTATATCTTTTAGTAGTTTTATTTAATGAAACACTGCTGATTAATTTCTTATCAGTATGGTAAAGCCCTGCACTTTGAGTTGGATAATTTCTATTTAAATCAACTCCATTAGCATTATATTTAAAATGATTAGCACTTACTGAATCTTTGTTTTGATATATCCATAAGTTTTTATTTCTTATAGATTCAAAGCCAAAGTTGTATACTTCATAGCCATCTGGGTTTATACATGGAATTGCGGCGATTTTAACGCTTTTTAATAGTTCCACTACTCTTTTATCATTATTCTCATAATCGTTTAAAATATCGATTAAAAACTTGGTTAAAATTGGTGTATTAGCCGCTTCTGCTGCATGCATGTTAGCATCTAACATTAAAACTTTATTTCCACTTCCAATTTCAATATTATAAATATTTCTATTATCATGAGTTTTACCAATAATATATGTATTAACAATATTACTTTTAGTCATCTCTTTTATATAATTTTCTACATCCTCATAATGAAGTGATTTTTCAAAATCAAAATCTATTTTATTATATTTACCATTTACTTCTAATTTAGTTGGTATAAAATCAAATATTTTTTTATAATCATTAACAGCCATACCATTTGCAAAAACATCTGCTACTACATCTTTGTCAGATTCTTCATTATCAGTTATTTCATAATTAATAGTTCTTTTAATAGGTATTTCTTTTTTATTAAAAATCATAATTGCTAGTACAACTAAAAGAATTATAACTACTGTAACTTTAAATTTCTTTTTTAGTCTTCTTTTCATATAATCATCTACCTAATTTTATTTTATCATAATTTGTTGAAAAATTTGTAAAATTATAATATACTTTATTTGGTGAAGCATATGAAAAAAATATTATTGTTAATAACTTGTGTATTTTTAATAACTACAGGTTGTCAAACTCAAGAGGAAAGGGAACAAGAAAAAGAAAAGCAAAGAATAGATAATATAACTGAAGAGGTTAAAAAGAATACAGAAATACCAGAAGAAGCAAAAAATTGGATGATAGATAATAAATCTAAAAAAGTATTAACAATTCTTTGTATTAAAACTTCTAATAGATGTTTAAAACTAAAAGAAGATATTAAAGATTTAGATAAAACTATTAAAGTATATTATATTGAACTTGATGATTTAGAAGAAGATGTTAAAAATATATATAAAACAACTTATGATTTAGATGATTATACTGGATATCTTCCATATGTATATTTAGTAGATAATAATAAGTTAATAAATAAGAATGCTAATGTTAAAAGTATAGATGACTTAAAAGAAATGATTACAAATGAAAAAACAAGTAAATAACTTGTTTTTTTTATATGCAATTTTATATATTTATGTATATTTTTTTAAACAAATAAAAAACCCGCAACTTGCTATCTTCGCTTACACTATTTTCGCCGTAAAAGTGCTTAACTTCTCTGTTCGGTATGGGAAGAGGTGTATCCACTTTGCTATCGTCACGGATTAAATGTATTATACCATAATCATTCTCTGAAAACAAGATAATGTGATTATTTATATCAAATTAATTAAATGATTAAATTGTCGATCTATTAGTATTAGTCAGCTCAACATATCACTATGCGTACACATCTAACCTATCAACCTTATCGTCTATAAGGGATCTTATATCTTAAAGATAGAGAAAACTCATCTTGGAGAGGGCTTCTCGCTTAGATGCCTTCAGCGATTATCCCTTCCGAACATAGCTACTCTGCACTGCCACTGGCGTGACAACAGATACACCATCGGTTCGTCCTTTCCGGTCCTCTCGTACTAGGAAAAGCTCTCCTCAATTTTCTAACGCCCACTACGGATAGAGACCGAACTGTCTCACGACGTTCTGAACCCAGCTCGCGTGCCGTTTTAATGGGCGAACAGCCCAACCCTTGGAAGCGATTCCACCTCCAGGATACGACGAGCCGACATCGAGGTGCCAAACCCCACCGTCTATATGAACTATTGGGTGGGATCAGCCTGTTATCCCCGGGGTAACTTTTATCCGTTAAGCAACGACCCTTCCATTCGGGATCGCAAGATCACTATGCCCTGCTTTCGCATCTGCTTGACTTGTAGGTCTCGCAGTTAAGCTCCCTTCTGCCATTACACTCTACGAATGATTTCCAACCATTCTGAGGGAACCTTTGGGCGCCTCCGTTACTTTTTGGGAGGCGACCGCCCCAGTCAAACTGCCCACCAGACACTGTCCTCCACCCTGATAAAGGGCGCAAGTTAGAAGTCAAACATAACAAGGGTAGTATTCCAAGGGTGACTCCATTAGGACTGGCGTCCTAACTTCAAAGTCTCCTACCTATCCTCTACATGTTACATCTGATTTCAATATCAAGCTGCAGTAAAGCTCCACGGGGTCTTTTTGTCCTGTAGCGGGTAACCTGCATTTTCACAGGTATTAAGATTTCACCGAGTCTATGGTTGAGACAGTACCCAGATCATTACGCCTTTCGTGCGGGTCAGAACTTACCTGACAAGGAATTTCGCTACCTTAGGACCGTTATAGTTACGGCCGCCGTTCACTGGGGCTTCAATTCGAAGCTTCGTTGTTATCGACTTGCGTCCAACTAACATCTCCTCTTAACCTTCCAGCACTGGGCAGGCGTCAGCCCCTATACATCAGCTTACGCTTTAGCAGAGACCTGTGTTTTTGGTAAACAGTTGCCTGGGCCTATTTTCTGCGGGTGTATCGCTACACCTCCCCTTATTCCGAAGTTACGGGGTCATTTTGCCGAGTTCCTTAACCATAGTTATCTCGCTCACCTTAGGATTCTCTCCTTGACTACCAGTGTCGGTTCTGAGTACAGGCACCTATAAGATTAACCCTAGAAGCTTTTCTCGAAAGCTTGGCTTCATCAGAGTTGAAGTTCCGAAGAACTTTTTCCCCATCACACTTCAAGGTTACAGTTGGTAGATTTGCTTACCCAACACCTCTTTGTGCTTAGACCAAAATCCAATAATTGGCTCTGACTAGCCTTCTTTGTCACTCCATCAGTCTTATAGGTGGTACAGGAATATAAACCTGTTGTCCATCGACTACGCTTTTCAGCCTTATCTTAGGTCCTGACTTACCCTGGGTAGACGAACTTGACCCAGGAACCCTTAGTCAATCAGTGGGAAGGATTCTCACCTTCCTTACGTTACTCACGCCGGCATTCTCACTTCCAAACGCTCCAATAGTCCTCACGATCTATCTTCAACGCCCTTGGAACGCTCCCCTACCATGTTGGAAAACCAACATCCACAGTTTCGGTGTTATGCTTAAGCCCCGGTACATGTTCTGCGCAGAGCCACTCGACTAGTGAGCTATTACGCACTCTTTAAAGGATGGCTGCTTCTAAGCCAACCTCCTAGCTGTTCGTGCGACTCCACATCATTTTCCACTTAGCATAAACTTTGGGACCTTAACCGATGGTCCGGATTCATCTCTTCTCGCGTATGGACGTTATCACCCATACACTGACTCCTCTACATACTAGCCTGGCATTCGGAGTTTGATTACAGTCAGTACCGCTAGACGCGGCCATTCCGTATTCAGTGCTCTACCTCCAGGTAGCTAATTAGAAGGCTAGGCCTAAACCTATTTCGGGGAGAACCAGCTATATCCGAGTTCGATTGGAATTTCTCCGCTATCCACAAGTCATCCCCGCGTTTTGCAACACACGTGGGTTCGGTCCTCCATTAG
>Ga0247609_10000355_pt1 | contig 65756 bp, 52 predicted proteins | sample 172DNAGHGlowgp2_FD_193487 | JGI IMG/M metagenome (GOLD analysis project Ga0247609, IMG submission 193487) | Sheep rumen microbial communities from Palmerston North, Manawatu-Wanganui, New Zealand - 1728 DNA GHGlow gp2 | ecosystem: Host-associated > Mammals > Digestive system > Stomach > Rumen ...
CAGGTAAAGATCATGCGAAGGTGATTCCTTCTGGCGCAATGGCACTGAACGAATTGGGCTTGTCTACCCAGATTCCAACCAATGCTGTTTTTATTACTAATGGTACACCGCGTACAATTAAGGTTGGTAATCAGACCATCACTCTGAAGCGGGCCGTACCAAAGATGTTCTCATTCCAAAGTACCTTGTTTCCTTTAGCCATTACAGCCATGAGGGATATTGGAGCTGCGAATGTAGATGATACTATGGCAACTCGGATTATAGAGATATTATCAAAAGATGACAAAGAGGCAATCAAAGCCGACTTCCTTAAAGCACCAGCATGGATTAGGAAGAGACTGGCTCCTCTGTATTCATAATTATAATAAGGTATAAGGGATGAATCGACAGCAGTTATGGACAGACCTTGACATTAGTGAACGTCAGGTGATACTTGAAAAAGTCAGGGAGAAACGGAAACTTGACGTTATCGCTATAGAAAAGGACTTTTGGGTCAGCATGGTCCTAAAAGCTCTATTCTCATTGCCCGTAGGTAAAAGTATTGTCTTTAAAGGAGGAACGAGTCTGAGTAAAGGTTGGAACCTCATTGACAGATTCAGTGAAGATATTGATTTGGCTATCGATCGCGAGTTTTTCGGCTTTGCTAAAGAATTAGGCAAAAACCAACGCGACAAATTGCGCAAGACCTCGAAGAAGTATATCGAGGAAACACTTGCTCCAACTCTCGCAAATCAACTTGGTGAATTAGGGCTGGCAGACCAAATCAATGTTGTAGTCCAGCCTGTCAAGGAGTCAGATAAAGACCCGGTGGAACTCTTTATAGAATACAAATCTGTGCTTCCCTCCATCAATCCATATATCAATAAACGGGTGAAGTTGGAGATAAGTTGTCGTTCCATGCGAGAGCCATTTAAGGAGATTCCCATGCGTTCGATGATAGCAGAGGAATATGCTAACGAGCCTTTCGCAGAAGCCCCATTCCCTGTTCCAACAGTATTACCGGGACGGACATTCTTGGAAAAGGCATTTCTTTTGCACGAGGAGTTCAATCGCCCCAATGGTTGCACGCACTTAGAACGCCTGACCAGGCATCTTTATGATATTGAGAAGATGATGGACAAGCCATTTGCAAAAGAGGCTATGAACGATAGCCAGCTCTATAATGATATCGTGGAGCATCGGAGTAAGTTTACTGCATGGAGTGGACTTGATTATAATAGTCATCAACCCTCAACGATTTCATTTGTTCCACCATCAGAGGTTGAAGATAGTCTGCGGCGTGACTATACCAGTATGCAGCAGAATTTTATCTATGGTGATTCTCTACCTTACGATATGCTGATTGAGCGCATGAAGGAATTACAACAGCGATTCAGAGAACTAAAGTGAAAGGACTAAAATATTAGTAAAAATATGCCAGTAAACAAGAATGCTCAGTTCAGATATCAGATATTGGATAGATGTTTTAGCGACTTCTCCCATAAATATGATTTCGATACCCTTTTAGAAAAGGTTAATGACCATTTGGAAGATGTCCAAGCCGTATCGTAGCGAGGTCATTCCGTTGTCGTTCGAAGGTCGTAGCAAGGAAGTAGATAGACGTAGGATAGGCATTCGATAGTCTCTCGATAGGGTAAGAAGATGGTAAGATGTAAACAAGAAAAAAACGAAATATAACTCTGATGGATTACGACAATGGATTCATATTGCAGTAGGCGGTGGACTGGTCGTTGCTGAATGACGGGATGACCATTCCGGTGTCGGTGTGCTCGCTGTTTAGGGCGTGGAATCCATCTTGACGCACGGGCAGAGCAAGAACATCAGAATTCTGATTGACGGCGAATTCTACGATGCGAAGCTGAAGAACCAGAATTTCGTGCAGAGCAACTGAGCGGGGCATAAGGATGTCATTCAGATTCGCTATAGCCGCCAGCCGCCGTTGGCCGTCAAACTGCGGGCAGTGTTCTAGAAGAGCTATGCGTACCTGTTTGCGAAGAAGCAGGAATTGGGCAGGAGCAAGGCTGACACTTGGGTGGAACTTAGGTGCAGTAAGAAATATACCCCTGCCGTCTGCTCTTGGCGGGGGTGGAGCGGTTTTATTTCGAGACAGGTACCAGTCCCTGTGTTCTTAAAATGGCGGTGTCCCTAGCTTGTCCCTAGCTGTCCCCAGCTTTGTCCCCAGCTTTGTCACAAGTCTTGTCATAAGTCTTGTCACAAGACGAAGAAAAGGATGCAAGTATTGATGCAAAAGATGCAACCTCCAGTTCAAAGGTTGCAACCTTGGATGAAAAGGTTGCAAGTTTGGAGCCAATGGATACAAAAGTGAAGAAAAAGACATAAAAGTGATTGTATTTTGCAGAAAAGATGATTTTCCTTCGTTATTTCGTGGGAAATTAGCTAATTTTGTACGCGTATTTAATTATAATAAGGTACAACCTCATCAAAATAGGAAGTATATTAAAGAATCGGCATTATGTCATACTCAAAGATTAAGGAAATTAAGACCCGTCTCTGGGGCAAGTACGATGTGAGTATTATCGCCAACGAAGATGTAAATATCATCGTTGGTATCAATGGCAGTGGGAAAACCACCTTGCTGAATGAGATTTATAAGCTTGCACTGGAAAATCTCGAAGATAAAAATCAAGTTATATATGTGCCGTCTATCGATAATATAGCCATGCGTGACAAGCGTAAAACATCCAATGCTCTGACGCAGGATTTAGAGTTCTATATGTTCGATATGAAAACAGGGCCATCAATGATGTACTATCGTATGTCAATGATAGATGCTTCCGCTGAGAAACAGGCTGAGATGAAAGCACGAATTGAGGATTTCCGCTCTGTCATCAATGGGCTGTTTCAAGAGACAGAAAAACATATTGAAATTGAAGGGAACAAATTCAATATTGTTTCCAAGGGTCAGATATTACCTATTGACGCTCTGTCTTCTGGCGAAAAGCAGATATTGCTGATTATGCTTCGTGTGTTTCTTCTGGAAGGCAAGGAGTCTTATGTATTACTTGATGAGCCCGAAAACTCCCTCGACATCAGTTGGCAGTATAAACTGATTGATACGCTCACGAAACTCAATCCCAATGCCCAGTTCTTTATCACTACACATTCCCCAAGTATTTTTGGTGCAGGATGGGGTGACAAGATTATATATATGGAAGATGTTACAACCCCAGTCAAGTAATGGATATGAATAGAATCGAAGAACAAGCACGATACTATCAAAATCTTCCGTTACGAGACAGGGGTGTAAAGGCAGTTGTACACCTGGAAGATGCCGAAGACGAAGTGTTTTGGAATCTTCAACTCCAGAAAGCGTCTCCAGCCACCTATCATTTTCTGGCATACTCAAAGAATGATAAAGGTAATGAAGCCCACGGTTGTGAGCAGTGCTTACGCTACAAGTCTTTTCTCACCAGTCGTTTCTTCATTTGCATAGATAGCGACTTGCGACAATTGAGAGGAGAAAAAGGATTGTCGGCAGACAACTTTATAGCTCAGACTTATGCATATTCTTGGGAGAATCATTTCTGCGAATCCGGACATCTTCAAGAACGACTTGTCAGGGTGTTGCCGAATGTAGAATTTGATTTTATCATTTTCCTACAAGGTCTTTCCAAAGTTGTCTATCAACCTCTTCTCTATCTTGTGCATTATGGCAAAAGTTCCGAGTTGAATAAGCAATGGAATATTACCAAGTTCAACGCTTGTCTGCCACTGCAACCCAAACGTGAAGAACTTGCAAATAATGGTAGTGCTTATTTGGAAAAAGTTACAAAATTGTTTAGTGAGGCCATTGCTAACCTCCAACAAGAAGTGCCACTGGAATATGAACATCTTGATGAGACTAATGCTTATCTTCATATTCAAGGCCACCAACTTTACAAGCTTGTACTCCACATTGGCACGCTATTTTGTCATGGTACGAATGTTGCCTTTAAAACAGACATTCTTGACAAAGCATTTCATACCGAAGGATATGCCGAAATTGATAATGTACAATCAGATCTCGTTAAAATAACCTCAGCACAATAAGAATGGAAAATAGAATTAAAGTGGTTCTTGCGGATAAAAAGAGAACAAACAAGTGGTTATCCGAGCAGTTGGAGTGTGCACCAACTACCGTAAGTAAATGGTGTACCAATGCCAGCCAGCCACCTATGGAGACATTCGTCAAGATTGCAGAACTCCTCGAAGTCGATATAAACGACCTGTTGAGGATAGAGAAAAGCAAGTAATCGTATTAAAGGGTATATGGTGTATACCTTTAAGTGGTAAAACTGTAAGAAAAGCAAGCATGGATAAAATAGTATCAAAACCAATGCCACATTTCAAGAAAGGCGATGCTTTTGTAGAAAGCACTCCGCACCCTCTCGTTTTCATGGAGATAAACGAAGTGAAAGGGGATGCTGGGAATAAAGATTTCTGTATTGTAACGTGGTATTCGCTTGACGAAAAGGGAATCAATGCTCAGCGTCGATTCCCTATGGTTGCTGTTGAAGGTGAGTTCTGTAACTTCAAGCCAATCTCTCGAAACCTTCTCAAAGAGGCTAAAAGCTTGATGCACCAATACGATGCAGAAGTCAGACAACTGACGGATAAGAAAAAAGCGAAAGCACTATGCAAGGAATATAATCGCAAGTTGATAGGGTTGCTCCCTGATGCAGAAGAAAGACTGGCACTTGCACAGCGAATTGAAAAGGAGATTGTCACAAACAAATGGCTCGACTGTGAAGAAGACAATTACTGGGTAGAAGATTCTGAACAAGGTAGCAAGTACATTACTCTTGTCAGTGTAACCTCGGAGTCATACGATGATAAGAATGACAAAACAATTACCGAGCAATTCATCTACCTGCGTGATAACTGCCCATACGGTTGGGGTACACTTGTAAAATGTGGTGCTAAGTATATGGTGATAGAAAAGCCAAAGAAGTAGAATCAAATAAACAAGGCAAATGCCTAAATAACAATATGGAAGTACAAATTAAAGAAAACAAGATATATGCTCCTCTTAAAGATAAGTGGCTAGTCGTAAAGCCAGAAGAGGAAGTGCGCCAAAGGTACATATGCCGATTGGTGGATAGCTATGGCTATGACTTAAAGCAAATGGATCAGGAGTTGAAAGTAACGGACTCTCAACGAGGCCAAGGTGCAGCACGTGCAGATATTGTTATTTGGAAATCGGCTAAAGATAAAACAGACAGTAAAAGTGCCTTTATAGTGGTTGAATGTAAAGCGGAAAGCGTTACTATCCGAAAGGAAGATTACTATCAAGGCTATAACTATGCTGCATGGGCTGGTGCAGATTTCTTTGTTACGACTAACCTCAAGGAAACTCGTGTCTTTAAAGTCGTAAAAGGAGAACTCCGTAATATGACTTGGAATGATATAATTACCAGCAACAAGCGGCCCAAAGGGGCAACTGATGCTATAAAATATTATATTCAAGACAATTACGCTTCATTTGAGAAAGAGTGGTTGCAAAACTTTAAGCCAGTCCTTGATAAATTGTTAGATGATTTTGATTTGAATTAAAAAGATATGATACATAATCGTACTTGGCTTGCCTTTGCCAATAGAAAAAGGTGTCGTCATGCCGATGCTATTCTGGGTCTTGGTTTCATCAGTTGGAGAATGGGAAGAGCACGTTTCGCCATAGGAGATGTTGTGTACCTGTTTATGTCCGATGAACGATGTGTACGTTTTAAAATGGTTGTAACTGCAGATAATTGCAAACGTGAAGATAAAGCATATTGGGTAGAAACGCCTCCAAATGATATTACTTACAAGCTTGAACTACTCGAAGAATATAATGGTGCTTATCTTTCTGAACAAGAGTTGTGTAAACATGGTTTCAAAGGAGGTAGAGCACTGGAGATTCCAAGTTGTAATAATGTTGAATTAATCAATTACATCAAATCCGTATTCTAATCATGAAAGGCGATGCACAACCATTAATAAAGTTCTTTGATGGAGCAGACAAGCGATTCATCATACCTCTTTACCAGCGTAACTATGACTGGAAAGAAGAGAACTGCGAACAGTTGTTTCAAGACTTGATGAAACTCCATAATAGTGACCGCAGGAGTCACTTCTTTGGTAGTATCGTGTCAAGTATCCAATTAGGGACAGAAGACAGATTCATCATTGATGGTCAACAACGAATCACTACAGTTTCTTTGATACTTATTGCCATGGTAAATGCTCATAAAGAAGGGCTTATAATGGCAAATGATGCAAAACTAGTATCGAAAATCTTTAAGTGTTATCTTGTCGATGAGTTTCAAGACAATGAACGAAAAGTGAAACTTAAGCCTATCAAGAAAGATATGCAGGCTTTTGATGCTTTGTTGTATAAGCCAAAAGAGCAATACATCAAAGAATCGAATGTTACCCGCAACTACGACTTCTTCTATGATAAGATTATTCATTGCGGATTGACTATTGACGAACTTTTTGAGACCATCAAGAAACTGGAAGTCATCAATATTCGTCTTGACGAAGATGATGACCCACAGTTGATATTTGAGAGTCTGAACTCAACAGGTCTTGATCTGAGTGAAGCAGACAAAATTCGTAACTATCTGCTGATGTCACTTGCACCAGTTGAGCAGGATGATCTGTACACTCGATATTGGAATCCTATTGAAGAGTTCACAAAGTATGACCCTTCTTCGTTTGTACGCGACTACCTTACTATGAAGCAAGGAAAGATTGGTCGTATCGATAAAATATACTTTATCTTTAAAGAGTATGCCGAGGATATAAGTGTTGACAGGGCCACACTTTTAGAAGACATGCATCACTACGCCAAGATATATAGCCAAGTGGACAATGCAACGGTAGGTACAGATAAACTGAATAGGAAGTTGAATCAGCTACGAACGCTGGATTCTACGATTGCTTATCCATTCTTTATGGCGTTCTTCGACTATGCATCAAAGATGGGATTGGCAGAAAACGAGATTTATCGTGTACTTGATGTGATAGAAGCATATTGGGCACGAAGAATCATCTGCAATCTCCCGTCTAATGCTTTGAATAAAGTGTTCGCAACGCTCCATAGGGATGTATTGAATCATGTCAACAAAGCAGGTGATGATACTGCACCTTCGTATATTGATGTACTGACTTACGTCTTGTTGAAGAAGGGACGTTCTTCTGTCTTCCCATCTGATGAAGAGGTAAGGGGTGACTTTAAAACTCGTCAGGTTTATAAGATGCCTGCTAATGCCCGTATGTTTATCTTGGAACGTATGGAAAACCAGGATAATAACGAGCGGCACGATGTGGTGAAGGAACTGACAGAGAAAAATATCACCATAGAGCATATCATGCCCCAAACTCTATCGGATAAGTGGAAGGCTGCGTTAGGCGAAGATTGGGAAAGAATCCATGAACAATATCTTCACACAATGGCAAACCTTACGCTTACTGGTTATAATTCCCAATATAGCAATCTCACGTTTATTGAGAAGAGAGACATGGAGAAGGGCTTCAAGGATAGTGCATTTCGTCTTAATAACTCTGTGAAATCGTGTGACCAATGGACAGAAACAGAATTGAAAGCACGTCAGAAAGAACTTCAGAATGTGTTTATGCGACTCTGGCCCATGCCAACTACGACTTTTGAGCCGTTGAGACGAGAAGCAGAGTCTGCATCGCTTGATGATGAAGACTATGAGTTCACAGGCAAGAAACTGCAAGCATATATACTTCATGGAGTAAGATATACGGTTAACACTTGGAAAGAAATGCTTATTCAGGTTTGTGGGCACATCCTACTGGAGAAGCGCTCAACTATTGAATGGCTTTGTGCAAACGAAAAGTGCAGCTTCTCAGCGACTCCAGAAGAGTGGAGACGCGAACTTGCACCAGGTATGTACGTATGGACTGACAACAGTACTGCCACCAAGATTAATATTCTTCATGGCATGTTTGAGGAGTGTAATATCCCTGCATCCGAACTCGTTTTTGAATTCCGTTCTGATCAAGAGGGTGAAGACGAGGAGTAAATTCAAACCTAAAAGAAAATGGCAACATTTAGGTCGATAAAAGAACTGACACGTGCACTTCAGCAGGGCTCAAAACTGCTGAGCAATATGTTCTTGCAGCGCAAGACGATTGCCGTGAAGTATGATGATGCACTTGATACCCTGGATGGAGACGAGAATAAGCTGAAACACCTTATCACCTTTGGGGTAATTGTGCAGACGGGCGACTCTCTGGAACTGGACGATGCCTACCAGCGATTTTTCGAGGAGGTCTTGGCAGTGAACGAGGACATCAACATTTCATCTGTCAAGATGTACATTGACAAGTTGAACCTTGGTATCAGTTCTTATCTCGCAGCAGAGAACAATGTCCGCCGTGAGAGTTTCATGAGAGAAATTCGCCATACATTCAAGAGCATCGACAATGCCACCCGAAGAAATGTGATTGACCTGAAACGCATCGTCGATGATACCTACAAACAGGAGCCCAACTTTAAAATCAAGGAACTGCGCTTGAAGGATTTTGACGAGAAAGCGCGCTTGATAGGCGAACTGATACGCCAGACGGAGCACGTAATAGACGAGCAGACCATTTTCTTCTCGAGTGTATCCGACTATGGGCTGAAACAGACTGTCAGCGAGGTTCGTGATGGTTTGCGAGAGTCTGCTCACGGATTGATAGCCATCACCGCTCAGATTATAGAATACCTGAACCGCATAGAATATCAGAGCCGACTGGTGAAGCGTGTGCGACAGCTGAAATACCTGCGCGACCAGTTCATGATAGAGCAGGCAACCAACGTGAAGGAGGTAATGGCGCTGACCAATACCGTCTGGATGGAGAGCAAGCCCAAGTATGTTACCCGAGTGTCTCTGGATTTCCTTCGCAATGAAGATGCCGCCCTTGAGATACTGGACAACATCAGAAAGCGCCTGTCGAAGAAGGCAAACATCAAGTCGAGGCTTGCGGAAAAGATTGACGAGAGTTATCTGGAAGAACAAACAGAAACGGCAAGGGCCTTCAATCATCAGGAACTGCTGAATGGTTTCCTAGCACAAAGCAGCGACTTGTTCTACTACCTTTGGAACTACTCATTCACGGAAACACCAGACAAAGAACTGCGCTTAGTGCTATTCCTTCAGATGGCATCTCAGTATCCAGAACAAATGCGTTACACAACAGAGACAAAGACAATTGAGAATATAGAATACCCCATAATATATCCGCGATGAAATATACAAGTGAAGTTTTCCAGCGCCTCAGTCGAGGGCAGTTCATATCGAGCAATAGCATCGATGCTGATACTCGTGCCATCTACAACGATATTGAAGAGAACCAGCAGGAGTATGAAGACTATTTCGGCAAAATAGACTTTCAACTCAGCTGTGGTGACGGTTTCTACTATTTCAGCCGCAAGGAAGCCAAGGTAATAATTGAAAACAAGCTACAGGCGCTATTCTCGTGGATTGACTATTTGGACTTTCTGAAGACATACGATACAGCATTTGATGCTGGCACCCAGTTTAGTCTTGTACAGATGGAGGTGAGACTTGCCACCATACCGGGGTTGAAAGAGAAATTGACACAGGTGTTTCCAGACAAAACGTCGAACCGCCAAAAACTGGAGGCACTTGCTGGAGCCCTAGAGAATATGGGCTTTGCAGAACTAGTAAATGAGGCAGATGGTACCTATCAGGTGACCAATGCTTTCCATTACATTGAACAAATCATTCTTTGTATTAACATAGACGAAGACGTAAAAGATGAGATACCTCAATAAGATCATATTCATCAACAGTGCCCACGTGCCATACGCAGAGATCAAACTCGATGGCAACGTACATTTCATCGGTACACAGGGTGTGGGTAAATCCACTCTGCTTCGTGCAATCTTGTTCTTCTACAATGTGGACAAGAGCAAGCTGGGCATCAAAACGCAAGCTGGTCAGAAAGGCTACGATGAATTCTATTTGCCTCACCAGAATTCGTATATCATTTATGAAGTGTGTCGCGAGACTGGAAAGTTCTTCGTTATGACCTTCTTGTCACATGGACGTACCGCCTTCCGAATTGTGGATTGTGCCTACGACAAGCGGTTCTTTTTGGAAGAAGATGGTAGCGTTCGTTATGAATGGGGGCGCATCAGTGAACAAATAGGTGCAAGGGTGTATAAGAGCAACATCATTCGCGGTTATGAGGAATTCCGCGACATCATCTATGGCAACAGCCAGCAGGTAGCGAAGGAACATCGCAGGTTCTCGCTGATGGAGAGTGCGAAATACCGTCAGGTTCCGCTGACCATACAGAACATCTTCCTGAACCAAAGCCTGGAATCGCGTGTCATCAAGGACACCATCATCGACTCGATGGACTTTGCTGGCGACGAGATTGACTTGAACCGCTATCGCGAGGAGGTGAAAAACTTCCGTCAACAATATGAGGACATTTGGAAGTGGTATAAAGTTGAAAGGAATGGCAAGGTGAAGGTGAAGACGGATGCCGATGCCGTTATAGAGAATTATACGGATTACGAATTTGTTCGTAAATTGATTACAGAACTCTGTGGTCAGTTCAACTACGCACTGGGACGTGACACCAATCGATTGCCTGTATTGGCTGAGAAAGAGTCAAATTGCAGCACGGAACTCTCTCGGCAGAAGCGCTTATTAGGTGAAGAAGAAGGGAAACACAAAGCAGAGACCGCAAAACTCAATCAAGAGGACGGAGCCCTAAAATTCTTCCTTGATCAGGTGAAAACAAAACGCCAACACTATGCGGAAATCGGTATAGAAAAGATTGTCGAGCGTATCGGGAAGGAAGGCGAACTGAAGATTCAACAGCAGAGTTTGACACATCAGGAAGAGGCCCTGACAAGCAAGAACCAAAGCGTGAAATCTAAGTATGACGTGTTGATACAGGAGGTTGACAACCAATTGCGTGAGTATGATCTTCAATGCCAGAAACAGCTCAACGACTTAGACAGACAGCGTATAGAAGTAGAAAGCCGCTTACAGTTAGAAATCAATGGAAAGGTAGAGAATACGAGAAGTCTGTATGAGCAGAAGTTAACAGACAATCAGAAATTATTGGACGATGCCCGTACAGCAGAGAATGACATCAAACTGCAAACCCAGCGCGTCCAACAGTCTAATCCGTACAAAGACGAGATGGACGAGCAGGAGCGGAAGCTGAAGGTCTTGAGCGAGAAACGACTAACATTGTTTCAAGATTCTTCAGACAAACAGAAAGATATAGACCGCATACTTAGCGATGTGGCTTTGCAGCGTAAGGATTTGGAGACGGCATGTGATAAAGATGTTGCAACTATAGAGAACGACATCAAACTGGTTACAGACGATATTTGGAAACTCGATGACATGCTTGGTCGCCAAAAGGGTTCGTTTATTGAATGGTTAGGTGAGAATGTTGATGGTTGGGAGGAAAATCTCGGCAAGGTACTTGATGAAGATGCCATACTGTATAATACTTCACTTAACCCTCACAAGTCAACATCTACAGACACAATATACGGCGTAAAGATTGACACATCCAATATCGAGAAGACCATCAAGACACCCGATGAATTGAGGTGTCAGAAAGCGTCGTTGGAGCAGAAAGTGGAGGGACTGAAAAAGAAGATTGTACTTCGCAAACAGCAGTTAGAAACAGACATTGAAGAACTGGAACGCAAACCCAGTTCTCAGCTGAAGCAACTGCGCAAGGACAAGATGAACCTCGATGCAGAATATAACCAGATTCCACATCGCGTTGAAATGATTCAGAAGGAGAAAATTGCGTCAGAAGAGAGACTGAAGAAATGGCGCGATGGCGAATTGGAACAGCTTCAGAAAAGACAGGGAGAGGTCAGTAAAGAAATCGAGAGACTTGACAAACAAAGGGAGGCGTTAACGACTCAGCGCGATAAAGCGCTGCAAGAGTTGTGTACGTCATTCGACAAGCAAAGGAAAGAGTTGCTGGCTGCCTCTGACCAACAAAAGACAAGCATATATGCGGACCTGAAGAAAAAAGAGCATGATGCAACTCTGCGTAAAGGAGAACTACAGGCTCAGATGGATGCTGAGCTGAAAGGACTTGGTGTGGATGTAAACCAGTTGGCAGAAATCCGCCGGCAGCTGCAGAAGGTTTCTGACGAGCTAAGATACATAAACGAGCATCTGACGGACTATATTTCGTGGCAGAATGATAAGCGCGAATATTTTGACCTCGAACAGCAGAAGAAGGATGAACGCAAGCAGGTGAGACAGAAAATAGATGACCTGCAAGACAAATTTCAGAAGCGTAAGCAGCAGTATGACGAGAAAATATCTTCACTCTCAACAACGCTCCGCTCATTGCAAGAAGAACAAAAGAAATTGAATGAAGCAATAGAAAAGGCTCGCGCTTTTATGGGTAATCCATCCTGTCCTCCTAACCTATCAGCAGCAGGCGAAATAGAAACAGTTAAGCCCCTGGCGGACATCTTGGAAGAACTGCGAGACCAGATTACATCTCAGCAACGTAAGTTTGAGGATTTCAAACAGGCTGTCATCAGGTTTAAGGGTAATTTCTCACCACAGAACACTTTCTACTTCCGGACGGAGTTCAACTCCGACAATGATTATACGGAATTTGCTGCTGAACTGAATGAATTCATTAGCAACAATAAGATTGAACAATATCGTGTGCGCACCAGTCGTCAGTATGCTACTATCATCAAGCGTATCGCTAAGGACGTTAGCGACCTGAGCCAACACAAGTCCGACATCGAAAGAACTATCCTCGAAATCAACCGCGATTTCCGAGAGAATAACTTCGCCGGTGTTATCAAGGAGATTGAATTGCGTGCTGTGGAGAGTAATGATCGACTAATGCTGCAATTGCTGAACATCAAACATTTTGATGACGAGCATGGTTATGACATCGGACAGCTGAATCTATTCACCAATGAAGATAATCTGAACCGTACCAACGAACAAGCCGTCAAACTACTGATGACACTGATAGAAATGATGGACGCTGAGCAGAAACGCGATCAGATAACGTTGGCTGACACCTTCAAATTGGAATTCAAAGTCAAGGAGAACGACAACGACACAAACTGGGTGGAGAAACTGTCGAACGTTGGCTCGGATGGTACAGACATACTGGTGAAGGCCATGGTGAATATTATGTTGATAAATGTCTTCAAGCGCAAGATTTCGCGTAAGTTCGGCGACTTCAAGCTCCACTGCATGATGGACGAGATTGGCAAACTGCATCCCAATAATGTGGAAGGTATCCTGAAGTTTGCTAATGTTCGCAACATCAATCTCATCAACTCTTCGCCCACCACCTACAATGCTCAGGCGTACAAATACACCTACTCGCTTAGCAAAGACGAGAGGAGCAATACCCTGGTTAAAACGCTGCTGACAATAAGATGAAAAAGACTGCCACACTCATAGAGAAACTGATTCGGCTGGCCAATGGCGACGCACTGCCTGCCAGCAGTCTGAAAGGCGACTGGTTTGAACAGATGCAAGACGACGGCATCCTTCTGGCTACAGCACACGGCAGCCGCAAGAGTCTGAGGGCATCAGACGGAATGTCTCTCCGCCAGTATGTTGCCAGTCAGTTCGACATCTACGACCTGGAACAAACATGGAGAGCCTTTTCAGACGAAGATGTCAGCAGAGCCTCTTTGGTGGCTGCCACTGGCGATAGTAAGTTCCTTTCACGTAGAACTTTCACGGGTTTTCTTGTGAATAGCTATCAGCCTGTTACAGCTGTCCTCAACGGACAAGATATAATAATTCATCCCACTGAAGGCTGTTTCTTGTTCATTGCCGACTATCAGCATTTCACCATTCCACAGGATGTTGTCGTAGTTGGAGTGGAGAACGCAGAGAATTTCCGATATGTCGCATTGCAGAAATATCTCTTCGCGCGGTATGGTCGCGTACTTTTCGTATCCCGTTATCCTCAAAACCAAAAAAAAGACCTTATCAAATGGCTGCAGTCCATACCAAATCGGTATGTCCATTTTGGAGATTTGGACTTGGCCGGCATCGCCATTTATGAGAGTGAGTATTACCACCACTTGGGAAATAAATCATCATTATTCATACCAGATGATTTTGAGCAAAGGATTTCGAATGGAAATACAGAACGCTATAATGCCCAGCTGCCTCAATATGGTAAAATGAAGGTTGAAGACAAAAGAGTACAACCTTTATTAGATAGCATCCATTTGCACCACAAAGGATATGACCAGGAAGGATATATCAAGAAAAAAAACAATGAATATGAACGAAGAACAGAAATACATTGACTTTGAGGCTTACGAACGTGTGGCAGAGCCACATAAGCGTGAGCGGTTTTCAGCTTGGCGTACTGCAATAGGACTTGTCTCCGTTCTTGTGGTTTCAATGTAAATAACGAATTGTTCGCTGATAATTCCTGGTACTCCCGTAATGCCCTAGTCCGTGCCAATTATAGAAATCCCCAGAAAGGCATACAACCAGACAAGTCTTTCCTCGTAAAGTTTTTCCGTAATTTGCTGCTCGGTGAAAACAACGAGTTGCTGAGAGAAAAACGACGAGTTGCTCAGAGAAAAACGACGAGTTGCTCAGAGAAAAACAACGAGTTGCTGAGAGAGGTAATATTGTGGAGACAAACGAGCAAGCCGTAGAGGTTATTTGCTGCTTTTTGTCTTGATGATGTAACGGGCGATGGTGTTGAAGAGTGAATAGATGCGAGGGTGGTATATGTATAGCTTGTAGAGACTGTTGTTCAGCAAGGCTATTTCGCTGCTGGAGCGATACGTGGTAGTCGAGAACCATCATTACGTTGCCTGTCAGCGAGTCGGCATCTGCCAAACTGTCGGTTATGATGGTGTCGGAATCTATAAAAAGGAAGTCACCCTCTACCGTCTGCCGCAGGCTGGTCTTCAGGTAGCGTGATGTCTGCACCTTGTTATAGTGTTCAGGCACGTTGACTACAGCCTTCTCGTCACTTACTACGGCATAAACGATCTTCGTTTTCACAACTTCGTATAGAAAAAAAAGAGTGCAGGCAAAAGTTGTCTGCACTCTTTACATGATATTTATTACTTAACCTCCTCGAAGTCGGCATCCTGGATGTTGTCATCCTTCGGAGCTTCCTGCTGGGTCTGCTGCTGACCGGCGAAGGGATTCTCTTGACCAGCCTGCTGAGCGCCTTGAGCACCCTGATACATCTGCTGAGAGGCAGTCTGCCAAGCGTTGTTGAGGGCTGCTATTGCAGTGTCGATGGCATTGATGTCGCCAGCTTTATGAGCGTCCTTCAGCTGCTGCAGAGCCTGTTCGATGGCGGGCTTGTGCTGTGCTGGAATCTTGTCGCCAATCTCCTTGAGCTGGTTCTCGGTCTGGAAAATCATCGAGTCAGCCTGGTTCATTTTGTCAACGCGCTCGCGCTCCTTCTTATCGTTCTCGGCATTCTGCTCAGCCTCAGCCTTCATGCGGTTGATTTCATCCTGAGACAGACCAGAGGAAGCCTCGATGCGGATTGCCTGTTCCTTGCCCGTAGCCTTATCCTTGGCGCTAACCTTGAGGATACCGTTGGCATCGATGTCGAAGGTTACCTCAATCTGAGGGATACCACGGCGTGCAGGTGCAATACCTGTCAGGTTGAACTGACCGATGGACTTGTTCTGGCTGGCCATAGGACGCTCGCCCTGCAGTACGTGGATGGTAACTTCCGTCTGGTTGTCGGCAGCAGTCGAGAACGTCTCGCTCTTCTTGCAAGGAATGGTCGTGTTGGCTTCAATCAGCTTGGTCATCACGCCACCCATAGTCTCGATACCCAGTGTCAGCGGTGTTACGTCAAGCAGTACGATGTCGCCTACGCCACCTTCCTTGTTCAGGATAGCACCCTGAATAGAGGCACCTACGGCTACAACCTCGTCGGGGTTGACACCCTTGCTAGGCTCCTTGCCAAAGTAGTTCTTTACCAACTCCTGAACAGCAGGAATACGGCTTGAACCACCTACGAGGATAACCTCGTCAATGTCGCTGTTTGACAATTTGGCATCAGCCATTGCCTTCTTACAAGGCTCCAGACAAGCCTGGATGAGCTCGTGTGCCAGCTGTTCGAACTTTGCACGTGTCAGGGTCTTCACCAAGTGCTTAGGACCGGCAGAAGTAGCTGTGATGTACGGCAGGTTAATCTCAGTAGAGGTAGAGCTTGACAACTCGATCTTTGCCTTCTCGGCAGCCTCCTTCAGACGCTGCATGGCCATAGGATCTTGCTTCAGGTCAGCGCCCTCGTCTCTCTTGAACTCGTCAACCAGCCAGTCAATGATGACTTGGTCGAAGTCGTCACCGCCAAGGTGGGTATCACCGTTGGTTGACAGCACCTCGAAGACACCGCCGCCGAACTCCAGAATAGAGATATCGAAAGTACCGCCACCCAGGTCGAAGACAGCAATCTTCATGTCCTTGTTGGCCTTGTCAACACCGTATGCCAGAGCGGCAGCCGTAGGCTCGTTGACGATACGCTTCACCTCAAGACCTGCAATCTGGCCAGCCTCCTTCGTAGCCTGACGCTGAGAGTCAGAGAAGTATGCCGGCACGGTGATGACAGCCTCAGTCACCTCTTGTCCGAGGTAGTCCTCGGCGGTCTTCTTCATCTTCTGAAGAATCATGGCCGAAATTTCCTGCGGTGTGTACTTACGTCCGTCGATGTCGACACGAGGATAGCCACCCTCGTTAACAACAGAATAAGGTACGCGCGAGATTTCCTTCTCGGTCTGCTGCCAGTTCTCACCCATGAAGCGCTTGATGGAGTAAATGGTCTTCTTCGGATTGGTGATGGCCTGACGCTTAGCAGGGTCACCGATTTTACGCTCGCCATTCTCCACGAAACCAACAACAGAAGGAGTCGTACGCTTACCCTCGCTGTTGGCAATTACAACCGGTTCGTTACCTTCGAAAACGGCAACGCAGCTGTTGGTTGTACCTAAGTCAATTCCAATAATCTTTCCCATAATCTTATTATTTTTTAATTGTTAATATGCGTATTTTGTCACAAATAAAATAGCAAAGGTCGTGCCAAAGTGAATTTTTTTTAATATTATGGTGACATTTTGGCACAAGTATAAAAAAAATTTGTATCTTTGCACCAAAATAAATTGATTAATAGCTAAAACAACATCATGATGAAGCGAACAATTGTACTGCTTTGGGTGGCTTTGGCTACAATGGCAGTAATGGCTCAGAGCGCCGGCTGGTCGGCAGGAGCAGGAACCTTGTATGACCCTTATCAGATTACGCATGCTCAGGAATTGCAGACGTTGGCAAAAAAGGTGAATGCCGGTAACTCTTTCAGCGGCACTTATTTCAAGTTGACCACAGACCTCAACCTGAGCGATGTGGCAGCTGACGGCTGGGCGCCTATAGGTATTGACGGAACCGACGGTTTCGGCGGCATTTTCGATGGTGACAACCACGTGATAACGGGGCTGACCATTGACGGCAAGACCAACAAGCAGGGACTCTTCGGTTATGTCAATGGAGGCACGGTGTGCCGTGTTGTCATTCGTGGCGCTACGGTTCGCTTAGGAGCCGACTACAGCAGTGGCAGCCCCTTGGTGGGTTTACTGAAGAACGGCGTCATAGAGGACTGTACCGTTGAAGATGTCACGCTGTCAGGCAACTACAGCTGTAACATGGGCATGATAGTTGGTAATATCCATACCAGCCGTGTGGCAGGCTGCTCAGTGACTGGTGGTACAGTGAAAGGCGGCGTGCACAAGGGTGCCATTGTTGGATATCGAGCCGGCAAGTCCAGTCTGCAGAACAACTTCTATACCGATGTCAAAGGGGTAGAAGGCGGCTGCGACGGCAAGGACATCAATAACACCAGAAATCCTGAGGGCGCCATTCGCGGCAAGAAGGTGGCTGCAGCCCCTGTAGCGGAAGCAGAGCCAACCGTTCAGCCTATGCCGACACTCGCTGCCAAGCAGCCCGTAGCAACAGCCGCCGTAACGCAGCAGGCTCCCGTCAGTTCAACGCCTGTGAGCACACAGACCATCAAGACGTTGGCACAGACAGTACAAGCTCGGAAACCTATCAATACGGAATATATTGTCAAGACCAAAGGTGTGAAGAAGACCGCTGCCAAGGTGCAGACCGCGACCGGAGGGAAAAAGGAAGCCGAGCCCACCGACTTCATGGGCAAGAACTTCCGCTTCTACACCATGTGCGACTGGCGCGAGGGTATGCGCTTCATGGTAGTTCCTGAGAAGTACGACCTGCTGGTGAACACCTTCCGCGATGCACAGACCAACAAAGAGGTTGGCAATGGTTTCCTGCGCCACCACATCTTGGCATACAAAGGTCACGAGACCGCTCCTAACGGACGCAACCGCGTGCTCTTCACTTGCGAGGAGAACGGCAAAGACTATTATTACGAGTTGCCGTATGGCTCGTTCGAAGACTACTGCTATAGCCGCAAGGGTGTTCCGACGCTGGCTTATCTGGGTGATGTCGACAAGGCCCGCGAGCTCTTGCTGGACCAGCCCCTGCTGACGCGCTCGCAGCACTACCGTGTCGATACCGACTACGACAGTGATGGCTTCAAGGAGGTGACGGTCGAGAAGAACAAGGTTGTCTATGTCAAGAACGTTGGTGTCGGCACACGCGACTTCCCCGTTAAAATCATTGTTGAGGACGAGAACGGTCAGCAGTTCTTCCAGAACGTGGCAATGTCGAAAACCAACTGCAGCCTGCGCGATGACGAGTTCATCATGGACAACGAGAAGTTCCTCTTCCAGAACTCCTTTGAGTACACTGGTGCCACGATGGTAGTTTCAGACAATATCAGCGACTACATCGGCAAGACCGTCCATACCAACCATCCGACAACAATGAAGAGTAAGGGCTCTGGCAAGATGCGCGATGTGAAGGTGCCACGCTTTACCGGTTTCATCATTGACGAGATAGACCCCATACGCAATTCTACCTATTATACCCTGACCATGCGCGAGGTGGAGAGCCGCCGCGTCTATACCAAGGATGTGGCTTTCAGCGAGGCCGACGTGGACAACGAGCGTCACGGCACCATCGAGAACGACTTCTTCGGCTATGTCTTCGGAATGGGTGAGGGTGCTACCAAGGAAACCAGCAAGGAGTCGCGTGCTGCCATTCGTGAGGGTCGCGTCATTCCTGGCATGAGCAAGGAAGAGGTTGAGATGGCAATGGGTGAAGCCATCCAGCGTGTGGTTGAGGGCGACGGTACCGAGCGGTGGATGTACTCCCGTTCGAATGGTGTCATTCTCGATGTGTGGTTCAATAAAGATACCGAGACGGTGAAGAAAGCTAAGGCTCGTCTGAGTGCCGAAGAGGCTAAGAAGCGTGCTACCGCTGCCAAGAAGAAGCCTGCCAGCAGGAAGAAGATGTCTGCCAATAATGACGAGACCTATGCCGGCGGCGCCCACACTACAGGTACGCCTCTGGAATAAGTCAGCAAAAAGTAAACGGTAAATAAGAAAGCCGCCCTCCACATCAGGAGGGCGGCTTTTTCTTGTTGCCAGCGCTGTCCGCAGTTTCTGCGTTGTCCGCTTTGCCGGTGCTTATTCCTTGCTGTCTGACAGCTTTTCCATAATCTTTGCCTCCAGCTCCTCGCAGAGTTCGGGGTTGTCCTTCAGCAGTTCCTTGACGGCATCACGACCCTGTGCCAGCTTCGAGTCTCCGTACGAGAACCACGAGCCGCTCTTCTTGATGATGTCGTACTCGGTAGCCAAATCGACAATCTCGCCAATCTTCGAGATGCCTTCGCCGAAGATGATCTCAAATTCGGCTTTGCGGAAGGGAGGAGCCACCTTGTTTTTCACCACCTTGACCTTGGTGAGGTTGCCGATGACGTTCTCGCCGTCCTTGACAGGCGATGACTTGCGCACGTCAATGCGCACCGAGGCATAGAACTTCAGGGCGTTACCGCCGGTGGTCGTCTCAGGATTTCCAAACATCACGCCAATCTTCTCGCGCAGCTGGTTGATGAAGATGCAGGTGGTGTTGGTCTTTGCGATGTTACCTGTCAGCTTACGCAGGGCCTGCGACATCAAGCGTGCATGCAGACCTACGGCAGAGTCTCCCATATCGCCCTCGATTTCCTTTTTCGGTGTCAGTGCTGCTACGGAGTCGATTACCAGGATGTCAATGGCTGACGAACGGATGAGTTGGTCGGCAATATCCAGTGCCTGCTCGCCATTGTCAGGCTGCGAGATGTACAGGTTGTCAATATCCACACCCAGCTTCTCGGCATAGAAACGGTCGAAGGCGTGCTCGGCATCAATGAATGCTGCTATGCCGCCAGCCTTCTGTGCTTCTGCTATGGCGTGGATAGCCAGTGTCGTCTTACCCGATGACTCCGGACCGTATATCTCGATGATGCGTCCCTTGGGGTAACCGCCCACGCCCAGTGCGGCATTCAGACCGATGGAGCCGGTAGGTATCACGTCGACGTTTTCTACTTTCTCGTCTCCCATCTTCATGATGCTGCCCTTGCCGAAGTCTTTCTCTATCTTCGACAGTGCTTCCTGCAGGGCTTTCATCTTTCCCTGTTGCGGAGTCAGCTGCTCCGCCGTTTCTGCTTTCTTTGCCATCTTGTTTATTTACTATTTAACAATTTACAATTTACAATTTATTTGGTTTATTTACTATTTAACAATTTACAATTTAGAGCTCCAGGTCACCGTCGTGAATTTCGTGCCAAGGCAGTCCTTGCTTGTTGAGTTGCTCCATGAAGGGGTCGGGGTCGAACTCCTCGACATTGTGTACACCGGGCTTGCGCCATAGTCCCTTGCAGAACATCATGGCACCAATCATGGCGGGAACACCGGTGGTGTACGAGACACCCTGCATGCCCGTCTCCTCGTAGGCGGCACGGTGTGAGCAGTTGTTGTAGACATAGTAGGTGTGCTCCTTGCCGTCGTTGCCGATGCCTCGTATGCGACAGCCTATAGAGGTCTCGCCCTCGTAGTTCTCGCCCAGGTCTTGCGGATTGGGCAGCACGGCCTTGAGGAACTGCAGGGGAACAATCTTCACCTTGACGGTGGTTCCAGGTTTCAGGTTCAATGATTCAGGATTGGTTAATGGGGCTTCGTATTCTACCTCGTCTATGCGGCTCATACCGATGTTCTGAATCACTTCGAGGTGCTTCAGGTACTGCTGTCCGAAGGTCATCCAGAAGCGTGCGCGACGGATGGTCGGGTAGTTGATGACCAGCGACTCTATCTCTTCGTGGTGCAGCAGGTAGCTGTCGCGCGGTCCAATGTTGGGGTAGGTGAGGTCCTTGTGAATCTCCAGCGGCTCGGTTTCCACCCACTTTCCGTCTTCCCAGTAGAGTCCTTTCTGTGTAATCTCGCGGATGTTGATTTCAGGGTTGAAGTTGGTGGCAAAGGCCTTGTGGTGGTCGCCGGCATTACAGTCTACGATGTCCAGATACTGTATCTCCTTGAAGTGGTGTTTGGCGGCATAGGCGGTGTAGATGCTGGTGACGCCTGGGTCGAAGCCGCAGCCGAGGATTGCCGTCAGACCAGCCTTCTCGAAGCGTTCGCGGTAGGCCCACTGCCACGAGTATTCGAAGTGCGCCTCGTCCTTGGGTTCGTAGTTGGCGGTGTCCAGATACGAGCAGCCGCAGGCCAGACACGCCTCCATGATGGTCAGGTCCTGATAGGGTAGTGCGAGGTTGATGACCAACTCGGGCTTGTAGCTTGAGAACAGCGTCTTCAGCTGCTCCACGTCATCGGCATCGACCTGTGCCGTCTTTATCTTTAGAGGTGAGTGGTTAGGGGTGAGAGGCGAGAGAAGGCCTTTCTCCTCTATAGCTTTCACGATGGCATCGCACTTCTCCTTGCGGCGACTTGCTATCATAAACTCCGTAAACACGTCAGCATTTTGCGCTATCTTGAACGCTGCTACTGTTGCGACGCCTCCGGCGCCAATCATCAATACTCTAGACATTTTTATTATTTACGATTTGACAATTTGACAATTTACAATTAATTTGCGAATTATTTAGTGTTTTGCTTTTTCTCCATTTTGCCTTAGCCCTTCAGCTCTTCTCCCTTGATGCCCAGTGCCGCCATCAGCGAGTAGCCGAGTATCTCCTGCCGGAAGTTGCCGCCGCTCATGGGTTGCATGGCAAAGACGGTGATGTGCTGGTCGGGATTGGCGTGACGCAGTGCCTCGCGTACCTTATTATATATTTGGTCGCTGTCGCCGACAACCATCAGTCGCTCAACCTCTCGTGCATTGCTGATGACTTGCAGCGAATCGGTGAAGAGGTTCTCCATTGTTGTCAGTGCTTCTACCTTCACGCAACTGATGAGAAATTCGCCAAGCTCTCCCGTGAATGCCTTGCCGTCCAGTTCGGCAAATGCTCCTGGCTGGAAGTTCTGCATCTGCGTCTGCTGGTGCAGCAATACCACCTGGACACACTGTTCGTCGCTCTCCTCTGCTCTCTCACCACCGCTTATGGGGCGCAGTCCGCCGTCCAGTGCAATGCACTCCAGCCATCTTGCCAGATCAGCCTGCGGAATACGCCGCTCCAGCATGCGCTCGAAGTTGACAGTCAGGTCGAAGGCAACCCTGTCAACGTAGTCGGCGTCGACAAGAATCACATTCTTCGGCCATTCTGTCGAAGTGTGTTGTCTGGTTTGGCTCCACTCTTGTGTTTTCATCTCTGCAAAGGTAGTGCAAATCGAGTGAAAAACCAAAAGAAACACTGATTTTCTTTTCTTTTTCCCTGATGCCGCCTTCTTGTGAAGTCATCAGTACCGTTTTTAGGGGGAAGTATAAATATACAAAAAAGGGCTGCGCACTCCATGCGCACCCCCTTTTAGGTCTTTTCCGGATTTTTCTTAGTTGTACCAGATGTTACTGGAGTCACTGTGTGAATAGCAACGATCCTCATCGTTGTGCTTGTCCTCCGGCTCATAGGCTTCCTCGTTGTACATCTTCTGTGTCTTCATAGTTTTACCCTCCGCAGTTTTAGTTGATTATTTAATTGAATAGTTTTTCCGTTGCAAATATAGAGAATTATTCCGAAACGTCCAAATTTTATTCCGTATTTTTACTTCTTTCCGTTAAAAATTTTGGAACTGTTAAGGGAAAACGTATCTTTATTGCATGAATATTTATGTAATCAAGCTAACAGCCTCCATCCCAAACTTTGGAACGTACATCCCAAACTTTGGAACGTACATCCCAAACTTTGGGATGCAGATTCCCCTTCGCTGTAACATAATAACACGCTCGAAGCGACAAAATAATAAATTAAACGTCAGAAATACACAAAATCGTTAAAAAGTTTGGCGGTTTCACCAAATATACTTATATTTGCAGCGTGAAAAAGAAGATTCATATAACAAATATGGAATTTATGTTATTTCTTTCTTCTTGGGGTCTCTTAGCAGCTATAGGATGCGTGTGGACAGGTTATCAGCTGTTCTCAGACGATAAGTACAGTACTGCTGGTGCAAAATAAATAAAATACAAACAAACGAACAACTTATATTTACTAACAAATTAAATTTTAACGAGTATGAAGAAAATTTTTACACTTGTAGCAATGGCTCTCGTAGCCGTTGGTGTTAATGCTCAGGACATTAAGGATATAGATCCTACCCATCTTTATCCTATCAAGAGCATCACTTGGGGACCTATCACTTGGGAAGTGAAGAATAGCCAGGTAAATGATCTAGTTGATCCTATCTATATCGTTTTGGGTCAGGGCAATGCTTACGAAACAATTATGGCTGAAGAAATTTACACGGATGAACAACCGACAGGTAAGTATCGCGCAGCATATGGTTACCTTGATTATGAGGGTGGTAAAACTGGAATCCCTGGTTATGGTTTGTATTATAAATTTACCCCCAAGACAGCAGGAACCTTGAAGGTTACCGTTTTTGCTAACAAAGGAGGCCGAAAGACTTTCGTTGTAAAAGGATCTACAGGGACTCCACTGACACCTTATGTAGACTATAAGGTTGAAGGATATGTTAATGGTCAGAAAGGAGATGATGGAAAGTTGAAATTCTTCACGAATGAAGAGGTCAAAGCTCGCCACGATGCTAAAGGTGCAAACACTTATGTTATTGATGAAGGTTCCAGCCACTTCTGGGGTTATATATCTTTCTCTGTGGAGCCCAATGAATCATACTACATTTTCCAGGCATCTTCTCAAATTGGTTTCGGCGGATTCGAGTTTGGTACAGATTCTTATGTTTCCGCTCCTGGTGGTGTAATGGCTGAGGAATTTTCCAAAGGAGTTAACAATGAAAAGGGACAGGTCGTAACAATCACAAAGGATAACATAATTGTTGAAGCTCAAGGTAGTTCTACTCCCACAGAGGTTGTTCCTGACAGAGATACCGATGGTATCGCTACCGTCAAGGCTGCTACTCTGAACGCCAATGCTCCGATGTACAACCTCGCTGGTCAGCAGGTTGACGCTGCCTTCACGGGCATGGTTATCCAGAACGGCAAGAAGTTTGTGAATAAGTAAGTGAAATGAGAGCGTGCTCTTATTTCCGAGCGTGAACAAACTCGACCATAGGTCAAGTTCATCGTGAAGTAAGTCACACACCGATTTACTGATAAACAAAACACAGCGGCTCCACACACAGCGTGGAGCCGCTACTTTTTTTCGTGAAAGTTTGGAGATTAAGGAAATAGTTCGTATATTTGCAAGCAAATAAACTAAAGTGTTGAATCTATGATGGAGCAAAGAACAATATTAAATGAAGCTCAATTAGGGATACTCAGGTTGTTGGGACGTATGAAGAGAGTTGAGCAGGTGAATGAGCTGCGTCAAATCATCTCCAATTATTATGCTCAGAAAGCAACAGCAGAGATGGATGCTCTATGGGATAAAGGTGAATGGAGCGAAGAGAAAAACAATAGTATATTGACAGAGCATCTGCGCACTCCCTATAAACATGCAGAATAATAAGATCGTTCTTGACACAAATTGCCTGTTGGCCTGCATTTCCTCAAAGAGTGAGTATTTTCGTGTATGGAAGGACTTCCAAGCAGGTAAGTTTGTTCTCTGTGTGTCTAATGAAATATTGGAGGAGTATCAAGAGATTATTGCTAAGAAAACAACTCCAGGCGTTGCCGAAAGCGTTCTCAATGCTATTGTAGAAAGTGGGCATGTAGAATTTGTTGACCCTCAATTTCATTTGGGACTGATTAGTGCTGATCATGATGATGATAAATTTGTAGATTGTGCTTTTGCTGCCAATGCGGTTTTTATCATATCAGAGGATAGCCATTTTGATATTCTAAAAGAGATTCCATTCCCTCAGTTGTTAGTTCTGAAATTGAAAGAGTTCCTAAGGGTTCTAGAGCAACCTCGCTGGTCAGCAGGTTGATGCTGCCTTCACGGGCATGGTTATCCAGGACGGCAAGAAGTTTGTGAATAAGTAAGTGAAATGAGAGCGTGCTCTTATTTCCGAGCGTGAACAAACTCGACCATAGGTCAAGTTCATCGTGAAGTAAGTCACACACCGATTTACTGATAAACAAAACACAGCGGCTCCGCACACAGCGTGGAGCCGCTACTTTTTCGCCCGAAAGTTTGGAATTTCAGGAAATAGTTCGTATATTTGCAAGCAAAATCCAAAGAACATGACAACATCCATTTCAATTCCTGTTTCTGAATATAATCGGGCAAAAGCTTTTGCAAAAGAGCGGAACCTTACCATTGATGAACTTTTTATAGCCCTTTTAGGTCAGCTTACCTCCTGTGATGAGGATGAAAAGTGGGAAACATTGTACGACGATGTGAAGCCATACACTCAAGAGGAGTTAATGAGCCGAATGGACGAGGGAGAGGCTCAATTTGAACGTGGCGAATACAAGACTCACAAACAAATGATGGCTGAGTTGAAGGAGGAGTTCTCATGGCTGAGGTAATTTGGAACAAACAAGCTGAACAGGAATGGCGCAAAAAAATGCTTTATGGTTTAAGCGAGTTTGGAGAAACCACAGCCTTAAATTTTGTTCAACGAACCAATTACATTATTGAAATCATTAGCAAGTATCCCAAAGCAGGCATTCGTGAGCCTCTATTAAGAAATAGAAGGAATGTTTATAGGTATTTTCATATAGTGGGCTCCCTTAAGCTGTTGTATTACTATGTAGAAAAAACAGACACGGTACGTATTTCTGATGTGTGGGATTCAAGACGGGAACCAACTAATCTAAAAAAAAGAATCAGATAGACAGAGGATTTTGCGGCTCCGCACACAGCGTGGAGCCGCTACTTTTTTTCGTGAAAGTTTGGAGATTAAGGAAATAGTTCGTATATTTGCAAGCAAATAATCTAAAGTGTTGAATCTATGATGGAGCAAAGAACAATATTAAATGAAGCTCAATTAGGGATACTCAGGTTGTTGGGACGTATGAAGAGAGTTGAGCAGGTGAATGAGCTGCGTCAAATCATCTCCAATTATTATGCTCAGAAAGCAACAGCAGAGATGGATGCTCTATGGGATAAAGGTGAATGGAGCGAAGAGAAAAACAATAGTATATTGACAGAGCATCTGCGCACTCCCTATAAACATGCAGAATAATAAGATCGTTCTTGACACAAATTATCATATCAGAGGATAGCCATTTTGATATTCTAAAAGAGATTCCATTCCCTCAGTTGTTAGTTCTGAAATTGAAAGAGTTCCTAAGGGTTCTACAGCAACCTCGCTGGTCAGCAGGTTGACGCTGCCTTCAAGGGCATGGTTATCCAGGACGGCAAGAAGTTTGTGAATAAGTAAGTGAAATGAGAGCGTGCTCTTATTTCCGAGCGTGAACAAACTCGACCATAGGTCAAGTTCATCGTGAAGTAAGTCACACACCGATTTACTGATAAACAAAACACAGCGGCTCCACACACAGCGTGGAGCCGCTACTTTTTTTCGTGAAAGTTTGGAGATTAAGGAAATAGTTCGTATCTTTGCAAAGTGATTACGAAAAAAGTCGTAACGAAAAAAGTCGTAATATGGAGAATCCCTTTAAATTCGGAACAATCGTGGAGGAAGAGTACTTCACAGATAGAGTAGATGAGGTGGCTTACATCTGTCAGTTTATTCAGAGTGCCAACCACCTGGTACTTATAAGTCCTCGGCGTTTTGGGAAAAGCAGCGTTGTAGCCAAAGCAGTGAAACAAAGCGGACGAAAGAGTATCACGGTCAACCTGCAGCAAGTGACGTCAGTCGCTGATTTGTCGGCAAAGTTGTTGCGCGAATTCTTTAAGGTTCATCCCATTCAGCGTCTGAAACATGCGATAACCCATTTTCGCATTATTCCCACCATTACCACCAATGAATTGACAGGAACACTCGATGTCTCTTTCCAACCTGGAGTTGATGCCAGCATGTTGTTGGAAGATGTTATGGCACTGATAGAATCTTCCCAAACAGAGGATGATAGACTGGTCGTTGTGCTTGATGAATTTCAAGACATTTTGGAATTAGATAGCCGTTTGGATAAGAAGTTGAGAGCCATCATGCAGGAGCAGAAGCACATCAACTATATCCTTTTGGGAAGTCAGGAAAGTATGATGACTGATATCTTCGAGAAAAAGAAGTCGCCTTTCTATCATTTCGGTCAACTCATGAGGCTGGGAAAGCTACCCCGCGAGGACTTCCGTCACTATCTGTCTGTACGCCTGGCGAATTGCTTCCCTAATCAGAGTGAAGAGCTGTCTGACAACATTCTTGATTATACAGGCTGTCACCCTTATTATGCACAGCAACTTGCTGCAAACGTGTGGCAGATTGGCATGCTTAAGCCTGAGAGTTCAAACCCTTTCGCGGATGCTATTCAGCAGATTATTACATCTCATAGCCTTGATTATGAGAGGCTTTGGGCAGGTTTCAACCGTACTAATAAATGGCTGTTGCAACGTTTGGCATCTCATGGGGCTCTACAAACAGGAGAATATCCTACAAGTACGCTTTATAGTGCGTTAAAACGTTTGCAGAAAGAGGGATATGTCATTTATGCAGAAAGCTATGAACTGGAGGACCCATTCTTCAAAGAGTGGATTCTCAAGGAGATGCATGCTTAATCATGTTTGATGGATTTTGCGGCTCCGCACACAGCGTGGAGCCGCTACTTTTTTTTGTGAAAGTTTGGAGATTAAGGAAATAGTTCGTAAATTTGCAGGCGCATACTGACTTGAAGCAATAACAATAACAACGGATATGAAAAGACAAATCTTAGTTTTAGCAATGGCTTTCGTGGCTTCAGTGACTATGAAAGCCCAGACGACACTCGTCGTTGCACAAGACGGCTCAGGCGACTACACCACAGTTCAGGATGCTATTAACGCAGTGGAAGAAGGCACCGAGGCTACCATCAAGGTGAAAGCCGGAACATACGAGGGTATGGTGAAGGTTGGTACACGCACGGCGCACTCCACCAAGAAGATAGCAATCATCGGCGAGGGTATGGAAAAAACCATCATCACCGCTGCCAATGGCAAGAACACTATTGGTAACGGAAAGGACTTGCGCGACTATGCCACATTAGGTATCTTTGCCCCCAACTTCTACGCCCAGGACATCTGTTTCCAGAATACAGGCGGTTCGTCAGCAGGTCAGGCTCTGGCAGTACATTTGGATGACGACTGTGCCACCTTCCTGCGTTGCAAGATTGCTGGCTATCAGGACACCCACCGCACGAAGAAGGAGACGCGCAGCTACTATAAGAACTGTGTCATCGAAGGGCGTACCGACTTTATCTATGCCGGCGGTACGTGCTGGTTCGAACAGTGTACCCTGAACTGCGTTGGTGGCGGCTACATTACGGCACCTGAAGACATCACCATCTATACCACTGCTGAGGACGGCACGAAGATGTGGTTGGGATTCATCTTCAACAACTGCACGGTGAAGAAATCCAGCGGTGTGAGCGACAAGAGCGTCGTGCTGGGACGTTGCTGGGGTGCAGAGAAGTGTGGCAGCATGTTCTTGAACTGCCAGCTGAATAACATCATCAAGGATGCAGGTTGGGAAACCATGGGTAGCAACGACGGCAGCAAGTCGTACTACGGTGAATACAAGAGCATGAACGGCGACGCCTTAGCTGATGTCACCAAACGCATCAGCTGGAGTCATCAGCTGACTGATGCCGATTATAATAAGGTAAAAACATGGGAGAAGGTCGATGCCATCTATCGTTCTATCAAGACCAGTGCCAAAGCCTTCGACCCTGAGGAAGTCATCAAAAGCCATCTGACACCCGTCTCTGCCGACGACTATGCTCCGCTAGACCAGAAGTTGCTGGCTTTCCCTACGGCACGCGGCTTCGGTAAGTATGCTACGGGTGGCCGCGGAGGTAAAGTGGTTGAGGTGACAAACCTCAACGACTCAGGCGAGGGCTCACTGCGCTGGGCATTGACGGAGGCTGGAAAGGAGAATGCTACCATCGTATTTAAAGTCAGTGGTATCATCACCATCGGTCCAAATCCGCAGAAGACAACCGAGAACTCTATCCGTGCAAGCCTGAAGAACGTCACCATTGCAGGACAGACTGCACCTGGTGAGGGCATCCTGCTTCGCGGCGGTAAATTGAATCTGGGCGGCTCTGAGAATGTCATCATCCGTAATATCCGTTCTCGTCTGGGAAACAAAGGACTTGAGAAGAACGAAGGAGAAACAGATGATGCTTGGCGTAAGCGCAACTTCATCGAGGGCGGCTCCATTGGCATTGAAAACGCTAAAAACATCATCATCGACCACTGCTGCTTCGGATGGAGTGCAGAGGAGAACATGACGATGTACGACAATAACTTTACTACCGTTCAGTGGTGTATTCTGCACGAGGGTCTGTATAATGCCGGTCATCCTAAGGGAACCAAACGCAGCTATGCCTGTCAGTGGGGTGGCGCTCCTGCCACATTCCACCACAACCTGCTGGCCAACAACCACAATCGTAGTGCACGCATCAATGGTGCTAGCAGTACAACCCAAGACCGCAATGTGTTCCTCGAATACCTGAACAATGTGAACTTTAACTGGGCTAAGGCTAACTCATGCTACGGTGGAGAGAACGAAGCTAAACCCTACAGCTCTCATGAGTGCAACTTCGTAGGCAACTATTATAAACCAGGACCGGCACGCCCTAATAGCAATTCGCATTACTTTATCCAAATCGAGGATCATCGCTCCGACAAGGCGTCAGAAGTTTGTGATATCCCATCGGTATGGTATTTCGACGGCAACTATATTGAGGGAACCAAGAATGCTGCTGGTAATACGGACAACTGGGCATTAGTAAACAAAGTCGCACATTATGATTTGGCAGATATGAAGGCGACAGAATGGATTTATCCTTCTTCCAAGTACACACGTCTTCCAGCCTCTGCCATTAGCGACTACGATCTCTATCGCACACCAGTCGAGTCGGCTGCTGATGCCTATAAGAGCGTATTGGCAAAGGCAGGAACCATCAATCGCGATGCCGTCGAGAAGCGAGTAATAAATGATGTGTCTACAGGTACTCCCAAGTACACCACAGTGGCTTCTGGCGGATATGGTAAAGGTATTATTGATACCCCGTTTGATGCCGAAGGCTATCAGCCTTATGCCGAAGCTACTGCCTATACCGACAACGACCACGACGGAATGGATGATGCGTGGGAAACGGCGCATGGCTTCGACCCCAGCAACCCTGAGGACGGTAAGGAGGTTGCCTCTGACTGGGGGTACACCGCACTGGAGGTGTTCCTTTGCAGTCTGATGGGTGAGAACATTCCCCTTATCAATGCTACTGGCATTGCTAATGTGAAGGCTTCTGCCAACAACGCTGTGGTTCGCCGCCTCTTCTTCACTGTTGACGGACGTCAGCACCAGCAGCTGCAACACGGACTGAACATCATCCGCGAACAGCTGAGCGACGGCACACAGCGCACCGTGAAGGTGGTTGTGAAGTGAGATGTCTGATGTTTGATGTCTGAAGTCTGAAGTATGATGTAATAGGTAAGACTATGAACAGAATCTTTATAACGCTGGTGGTAGCTTTCATGGCTGCCACCAGTTTTGCTCAACAGCAGCAAGTGCTGGCTTTTCCCACCGCTGAAGGTTTCGGAAAGTACACCTCTGGAGGTCGTGGAGGCAAGGTAGTGGAAGTCACCAATCTCAATGACGGCGGCGAGGGCTCACTGCGCTGGGCGCTGACTGAGGCAGGACGAGAGAACGCCACCATCGTGTTTCGTGTGAGTGGTATCATCGAGATAGGTCCTAACCCGCAGCGGAAGAGCGAACGGTCTATTCGTGCCAAACTGAAGAATGTCACCATTGCCGGACAGACTGCACCAGGCGAAGGCATCCTGCTGCGTGGCGGCAAGCTGAACCTAGGAGGCTCCGAGAATGTCATCATCCGCAACATCCGCTCGCGTCTCGGTACGCTGCCTTTACAGCGTAACGCTGACGAAACAGATGCCGCCTACCGCAAGCGTTGCTTTATTGAGGGTGGGGCAATAGGCATAGAAAATGCCAAAAACATCATCATTGACCACTGTTGCTTTGGATGGAGCGGCGAGGAGAACGTCACCATGTACGACAACCAGTTTACAACGGTACAGTGGTGCATCGTGCACGAGGGACTCTTCAATGCCGGACATAAGAAAGGCGTTCGTGGCTACGGAGCCCAGTGGGGTGGCTCGCCAGCAACGTTCCACCACAACCTGCTGGTTAGCAATGACAGCCGTTCGGCGCGCATCAACGGCGCTACCAATCCCAGAGGCGACAAAAACGTCTTTCTGGAATACCAGAACAACGTAAACTACAACTGGGGGCGCCGCAACTCTTGCTATGGTGGAGAGAACGAGGCGGGTGAGGGCTCAACACACTGGTGCAACTTCGTAGGCAACTACTATAAGCCCGGTCCTGCTCATCCTGCCGACAATGTCTTCATCGAACTGTCTCAGGCGCGCAAGGGCAAGCAACTTACGGGGCCTTCGCTGTGGTATTTTGCTGATAACGTGATGGAGGGCGTGAAGACTCAGGATACCTGGGAACTGATTGGTAACCGCACAGGCTTTGACAAAGCCCAGATGCAGCAGAATAAACCGCTTACAAAACCAGAATATCAGGACTATCTGACTCGGGCAGAGTCGGCAAAGAAGGCTTACAAGCACGTCTTGGAAAAGGCTGGCACCATGCAGCGCGATGCCGTGGAGCGGCGCATCATTGAGGATGTACGAAGCGGCAAGCCCCGCTATCGCGGACAGAGTGCCGGCAAGCAGGGCATCATCGACTCGCCCGCCGATGCCGAGGGTTGGCCTGTATATAACAATGCCACCCCCGTAGCCGACAACGACCATGATGGCATGGCTGACGACTGGGAGGTGGCACATGGTTTCGACCCATCAAATCCCGACGACCGCAATGTCATTGCATCACGTGAGGGATATACGGCATTGGAGATTTATCTCTGCAGCCTTATGGGCGAGAAGATTCGCATTACTCGAATTTAAAGCCGGCTAAACGCCACTTGGCACCAGAGATGTAGAAGGTATATTCCTTGTCGGCTTCAATGTCATAGACAATGCCGTCCCAAGCTCTGATGTCAATAGCTGGATTCTTGCCACACAGCACCTCAACGCCGGTGGAGAGTACCTTGCCGTTAATCTTGTTGTCGCCTTCCTTCATGAACACCTTCTTAGTGGTAGCTACGGCACCGCCAAGGAAGATGGTCAGTTTGCCTGCTTTCTGGGCTTTGAAGATGACAGGAGCTCCATTTGTACCAGCACTGGTAATGTACTTGCCGCTGAGGTCAACACCTGCAACGGTGGTCTCGTCATTGCCAGAACCGCCCAGTTTCCAGTCGGTGATGTTGGCATCGAACGTAACTTCAAGATTCTTCACATTCTTGATGCTCTTGCCGCCCTTGATCCAAGTGTCGCGCTTCCCGATAGAGTAGTCACCTTGGGCATTAGCACTGATTGTCATGGCTGCGAGGGCCATCATCATAACGATTTTTTTCATGCTTGTTTTGTTTTTAGAGTTAATAATTAAAGAAGTCGATATTTCGAATTTCAATGTTTTGTGGCTAAATGGTAATCTCACCAGAGCCGTAACAGCGGTGGTGCTGCTCGTCATAGATGACGCAGAACTGCCCTGGGGCTACGCCGTGTATAGGAGCGTCGGCATGCACCATGTATCTCCCTTCGCCTAGTAACTCCAGACGGGCAGGAAGAAATTCGGGGGTATGGCGAATTTTCAGCGTTACCTGTTCAGGGGGTAGCTGCCCGTTGATGCTGTGAAAGCCATGGATGGGGAAGTCTTGCTTGTAGGCTGTCTGCGGGTCATAGCCATGCGAGACATAGATGATGTTCTGTTCGATGTCTTTCTTCACCACGAACCAAGGTCCTCCGCCAAACCCCATTCCTTTGCGTTGACCGATGGTGTGAAACCAGTGCCCTTTATGCTGCCCGATGCGTTTGCCCGTCTCTAGCTCTATCACATCGCCAGGCTGTTCGCCCAGATAGCGGCGCAGGTAGTCGTTATAGTTTATCTTTCCCAGGAAACAAATGCCCTGCGAGTCACGCCGGTGGGCTGGTGCTAAGTGCTCGCGCTCAGCTATTGCGCGTACCTCTTCTTTCAGCATGTGACCAATAGGAAACAACGCCTTCTGGAGTTGCCAGTCGTAAATCTGTGCCAAGAAGTCAGTCTGATCTTTTACGGGGTCAGGACTAGTGCAAAGCCATTTTAATTTACTATTTGACAATTTAGAATTTACAATGGATTTACTATCAGACAATTTAGATTCTAACGATTTACCGTCCACGATTTCTTCCTCCGTGGTGGCATAGTGACCTGTCGCGATGAGGTCGTAGTCGTGACCGAACTTCTCGTCGAAAGCTCCAAACTTAATCAGTCGGTTGCACATGACATCGGGATTGGGAGTCAGACCGGCGCGAACCTTATCCATCGTGTATCGTGTCACTTGGTTCCAATACTCCTTGTGACAGTCTACAACTTCAAGCCGGCAGCCATACTTCCTACTGACTGCCGTAGCCATCTCGAGGTCTTCTTCAGAAGAGCAGTCCCACTCCTCCGTTTCCTCTGGTCCTATCTTGATGTAGCAGCAGTCGGGGTGCAAGCCTTGACGGACCAGTTCGTAGAGCACTACGGACGAGTCGACACCCCCAGAAAGGAGTACGGCAATGCGCTTGTCATGTAGATTCATGCTGCAAAGGTACGATTAAGCGAGGACAAAACAAAGAGTTTTGCTCTTTTTTTTGACGAGCGTGAGTACTTTCGTCATCTTTTGATGGCAAAGGTACGCATTATTTTTGAAATATCAATAGGCTTCGCGGTATTTGTTTTCGTCCTTGTCGTCAAGCATGGACAGATAAGACTGGTAGCGGCTTTGCGCAATGAAGTGGTTCTCTACCGCCTTGAGTACTGCACAGCCAGGCTCGTGCGTGTGCGTACAGTCAGAGAAACGGCATTGCTTCGAGAACTCGAAGATTTCCTTGAAATAGCTTGTGAGTTCTTCGCGCTCCATATCGAAAGTGCCAAAGCCCTTGATGCCTGGTGTGTCAATGAGCCAACTGTTAGAGACGAGAGGCGAGGGGTCAGAGGTGAGAGGTATCATCTCAGAGAACGTGGTGGTATGCATGCCCGTCTGATGGGCATCGCTGATGTCGGCAGTGCGAAGGTTCGCATGGGGAACGAGCCGATTGATAAGTGTCGATTTGCCGACACCGGAGTTGCCGCTAAGGAGTGTAATCTTTCCCTCAAGCATGGGACGCAGTTCCTCGATGCCTTGTCCTGTCACGGCAGAGATGGCGCGACACTCATAACCGATGGTCTCATACAGTTGTATCATCAACTGCTGATAGCGCTGTTCGTCATCGTTGAGCACGTCAGTCTTGTTGAATACAAGGATGACGGGAACGCGGTAAGCTTCGGCAGAAGCCAGAAACCGGTCAATAAAAGTCGTGGAAGTCTCTGGCTTGCTGACGGTGATGACCAAGATGGCTTGGTCGACATTGGCTGCAAGGATATGACTCTGCTTGGAGAGGTTGATACTCTTGCGGATGATGTAGTTGCGGCGGTCTGCTATCTCGGTAATCCAATTCCCCTCGCCAACGGTGACCCTATCGCCAACGGCTACAGGGTTGGTAGAGCGGATTCCCTTGATGCGGAAATTGCCCTTCACCTTACAATCAAGGAGCTGGCCATCGTCCGACAGGACGGTGTACCAGCTTCCAGTATTCTTAATGACAAGACCTTTTGTCATTGACGCTTAGACGGTCATAATCTCCTTGTTCTTAGCTTCCATCAAGTCGTCCAGCTTCTTGATGTATTTGTCGTGAAGCTTCTGCAATTCCAGTTCGGCGTCTTTCTCGTTGTCTTCGCTGAGTCCGTCCTTGATGGCTTTCTTCAGTTTGTCCTTGATGTCAGCACGAACGTTGCGCACCTCCACCTTGGCTTTCTCGGTAATCTTATTGCACTGTTTCACCAAGTCACGGCGGCGCTCCTCAGTAGGCTGGGGGATGCCTAAGCGGATGATTTCGCCATTGTTCTCGGGTGTGATGCCGACATCAGAATCCATGATAGCTTTCTCGATGTCACGAATTTGCTTTTTGTCCCACGGCTTAATGGCAATAGTACGGGCATCGGGAGTGGAGATGTTGGCAACTTGGTTCAGAGGAACTCGTGAACCATAAGACTCTACACGCACACCATCCAAGATGGCAACATTGGCGCGACCGGCGCGAACGCGGCTCAGTTCTTCTTCCAGGAACATGGCAGCCATCTGCATGCGCTCTTCCGCCGAATTTAAGGTTTGTTTGACGTCAATCATACTACATTGGTTTAAGATTTCTACCGACAAAGGTAATGCAAACAGAGCAAAAAACCAAATAAATCGCAAAAAAAGAGCAAAATATTTTGTCAATTACTTAAAACTCCTTATCTTTGTGCCAAACAAGAAAGTTTTAACGCTAACCTAAACATGATTACTTATGAGTATCAGTGCACTTAACCATTTCTTCAGACGCAGTCATAGCACTCCGGAAGACAAGACAATGCAGAAGGCTCGTTTGGCTCTGACTCTGAAGACTGGTAAACTGCAGTTATGGTTCTATCATATTGCTTCACGCCACTATTTCTTGTTATCAGAAGAAGGTACCCATGAGCGCGAATATAACCCCATAGAGTTTGCACAGCTTTTTGACCGTGATGACTTTGAGGTGATGCGTAGTCAGATTTTCGATATTTGCGAGGGCAGACGCGAGACCGCCGTTGTCTCCCTGCGCAGTTTTGCGGAAAAGAGTGAGAAGTGCAACCATTATCGTATCTCAATCTCTATTGCTAATACCGACAGTCAGGGTCGCCCTACTGCCCTGTTGGGCGTGCAGCACGACGTGACCGATGAATTCCGCCGCCAGCAAGAAACAGACCGGCTATTGATGCGCTATCGTACGGTGTTTGAATCCTCGCTCATGGATATGATATATTACGACAAGGACGGGGTGCTGCGAGATATCAACGGGCGAGCATGCAACACTTTTGGTGTTGACAACCGTCAAAGCGTAATAAATGGCAATTATTTGTTGCAGGACAACCCGATGTTCAGCGGCTTGCCACTTGACAAGATAGAAGACACACGTACCAGTTCTATAGTCGACTTCTCTCACAATCAGAATGAAAAGAACAAAACGGACGAAGTTCACATTAGTGGGAAGATGTACTATGAGTCGACAATCAATCCGATACGCAACGAGAAGGGCGAACTGGAAGGAATCTACATGGCAGGCCGTAACATATCCGAGATGGTAGAGTCGTTCCACCGACAGCAGGAAGGTACCCGCAAGCTGATGAAGGCCACAAAGGATATCGAGCAGTATATCGCCAACATTAACTACGCTTTGCGCGTAAGCGATGTAAGACTGGTGAATTACTATCCGAAGTCATATACTTTCGAGATTTCCAACAATGTCAATCAGGGTCAGCTGCACTTCTCTCAGCTGCGATGCATTCGTCTGGCCACGCCGCGTTTCCGCCGTACGGTAAACAGTGTGCTTAACCGGATGGATCATTTTACACGTCACGCTATTACACAAGTTATCGAGACAGAGATACGTGACAAAAAGGGACGTCAGATATGGTTGCAGTTCAATATGGTTCCGATGCTTGATGCAGAGGGGAAGGTTGAGCGTTATTTTGGCATGTGCCGCAATGTGACCGAAATGGTTGAAACCGAGCAGCAATTAGCAGTGGAGACAAAGAAAGCCAAAGAGACGGAACTCCTGAAGCAGGCCTTCCTGACCAACATGAGTTACGAGATACGTACTCCCCTGAATAACGTGTTGGGTTTTGCGAAAATGTTCAATGCAAAACATGATGAGGCAGAAGAGCCCTTCTTTGCCGAACAGATAAAGAGCAGTACAGATATCCTTCTGACGCTAGTGAATGACATTCTCTATCTGTCGCGACTAGATGCCCACATGGAAGAGTTTAAAAAGGACGAAGTCGATTTCGCCTTGATTTTTGACGGCTATTGTCAACGAGGTTTGAAAGACGCCAGTCCGGATGTCAAGATTAACATAGAGCACCCTTATAACTGCTTGGTGATTGACATTGATGAAACACATGTCGGTAATATAATCCAGCGGTTGTGCTTTATAGCCAGCAAGGAAACTCGGCAGGGAACTATCACCGTCCGCTATGAGTATCGCTATGGTGAACTGTCAATTAAAGTAGAAGATACAGGCAACGGTATCCAGAGTGATATGCTGCCGTATGTCTTCGACCGTTTTTATCGTAACGAGCAGGGCAAGATGTGTGGAACGGGACTCGACTTGCCCATTGTTCAGACATTAGTTCAAAACATGGGGGGGAGCATTGATATACAATCGGAGTTTGGAAAAGGAACAACGGTATGGGTGTCAATACCCTGTACGGCTTTAACGCAGGAGAAGAAAAGGGAGTTGGACTCTTAAAAACGAAGGAACGCTATGAGTTTAATAACTAAGATATTCAGCCACATATTCAAGGATCGGCAGAGCTTGGAGAAGACGCTGCAGATAGATCAAAGCAAGGCGATGGAACTTGCATTGGACATCAGCGGAAATCATGTGATGTGCCTGGATCTGCTGCGCAATTGCGTTTACGACCTGCACGGCAAGGCCCTGTTTGGCAACAATGTCGGCATTGATGATTGCTACACCTATATACATCCAGACGACCGCCAGGCTTTCCAGACATTTATAGAAAGGCTGCGTCAGGGCATAGATAAAGAGGCAGAGTGCCGATACCGGTGGAACTATAACTATACAGGTAAGGGAGAGCCCGACTGGCATAATATGCATAGCCATGCTATTGCCGAGTACACTGCGGGAAGCAGCAAACCCGTTAATATTATTGCGACATTGACGGACGAGACAGACGTGTTGCGTAAGGAGCGTGAAGCACAACGGCTGTCAGAGCGATACAGCACAATATTCGAGAATTCTATTGTCGGCTTGTCCTTTTATCGTGTTGACGGCAAGCTGATAAGGTCGAATCGCATCATGCGAGAAATTTGTCATTTCGATAGTGACGATGGTGATGAATACTTCTCGAATGTCAATCTGTTTGACGTGCAGCCCTTCAATGAGGTGCTAGACCGCAACAACGTGGAGGAATTCTGGGCTTGCTCATTGAGCGTGGTGCCAGAGCGCGACATGCATGTCTACTTGGAAATAAGAGTGCAACCGGTGATCGATGCCGATGGCAATATGGTTTACCTCTCAGTAGCAGCACGCGATATTTCAGCCGAGCGTGAGATGTATCATCAGGCCAAGCGTAACGACTTACAGCTGAAGCAGGTTAATGAGCATATCCAACTCTACGAATACGAGTTGCGTTATATGATGCAAGCCTGCGAGATGCAGGCTTGGCGCATCAGTCTTGAGCGCGATTGCATAGAATTCTACAGTGGGTTGAGTACTGTCTTCCGCACCTTCAGCTTAGCCGACATGCGGAAAATCTTCGTCAATCAAGAGGATGACTTCGTAAAGGCACTGGCTAATCCCGCAGAAGCCCTGTCAAAGCCCCTTGTTTATATAGGACAGATGTATCCCGTGGTGACGGGGTCCTCAACAGAGCTGCAGTGGGTACAGATTAACTGTATTCCTGAGTATGACGAGAAGGGAGTCCTGAAGGGAAGCTTTGGCGTATGGCGTAACATCAACGACCTGATGAAGAAACAAGATAAACTCAGGGAAGAGACAAAGCGCGCCAATGAGTCAGGGCGGAAGAAGACAGAGTTCCTGGCAAATATGACTCACGAAATTCGTACTCCGCTGAATGCGATTGTAGGCTTCAGTGAGGTGCTGCCTACGCTGAACACCAGCGAAGAGCGTCAGGAGATCATACAGGTCATCATGTCTAACTGTGACATGCTGTTACGGCTGATGAATGATATTCTGGCAGCATCGTCGATAGATGCTGACGGAATGCAAATATTTCCTGAGCGGGTTGATTTCTCTAAATCGTTCGACCAGTGGTGCGAGTCACTGAAACTCAGAATACAAGAGCCACAGGTGGAATTCTTGAAGGACAATCCCTATCCTCATTTTGTGACTACCATAGACGAGTCTCGTCTTCATCAGGTTGTCATCAATTTCCTTACCAATGCTGTAAAATATACCCATCAAGGACATATCCGGTTGGGCTATCGGGCTGAAGTCAGAGATGACAAAGAGGGACTCTATATCTACTGTGAGGATACCGGTGAAGGCATCTCTCCTGAGATGCAGGAAAAAATATTCGAACGTTTCTTCAAAGTCAACGATTTTGTTCAGGGAACAGGTCTTGGACTTCCCATCTGCAAGGCTATTGCTAAGGCTTGCAATGGCACTATCGGCGTGGAGTCGGAAGGCAAGGATAAAGGTTCTACGTTCTGGATTTGGATACCTTGTAAGAGAGAGTTGAATACATAAATATTGACGGATTATAATTGTTAGTTATCTCTAATGAAGACAGCATATTTAGTCAATCAGAACTATAGGCACAGGTGGTTGAAGCTGGTGCTGGTGCTTCTGGCACTGTACACTTCTTGTCTGAATATTACGGCACAGCCTGCTGACAGCATACGGACATACACGGAAGAACACCCATTAGTCTATGAAGATGCATGGGATTTGTGGCCGTATGTATTTCTCAACGAAGAGGGTGAACCCGTGGGTTATAACATTGATTTGCTCAAACTCATATTCCAGGAGCTTGACATCCCTTATGTTATCAAACTGAAACCTACGAAGTCGGCTCTCAAAGACCTGAAAGCCCGCCGCTCCGACTTGATGCTTGGCATGGATGCTCACTTCCATAATGAATATGCCCGTTATGGACAGAACGTCATTCAAATATTTACGCACAGCATCGTTCACCAGAAGAACCGAGCTGCTGTAATCCATTCCGTGGAGGACCTTGCCCGTCATCGGGTTATCGTTCACGAAGGCAGCTATAGCCATCACCTGATGAAACAGCGGGGGTGGGGTGGCAATGCCATTCCTTATGACGACATGAGGGATGCCGTTTTGCGCGCTCATAACGAGCCAGGCAGCCAGATACTTTGGAATACGATGTCGTTGAAATGGCTGGTGCAAACCCTCAACTTCGACAATCTGGAACTGACGCCCGTTCAGGTTCAGCATGGTGATTATAAGTTTATGGCTAACGACTCTCGTCTGCTTCATCAACTCGACAGCGTTTTCAACAAACTCAATTCCTCAGGAAAACTGCAGGCCATTCAGAATAAGTGGTTCTATCCAGAGAAGACCGGTAATGTTATTCCTTTGTGGATATGGGAAGTGATGGGTGTAATGCTGGTGTCTACGCTGCTGGGTATTGCATATTATGTCATTTTCCGCCAACAGGAGAAAAAGGTAACACGTGAAATCCGTCGTAGTAACAGCCGGCTGGCGCTTATCCTGAAGACCAGTGGTGTGCGTATGTGGATGCTTCATGTTGCCTCAAAGACTATCAGCAGATATGACGAGAAAGGTAATGAAATCGATACAGAAGTACCTCTTGGTAAATTCCTCTCCATAGTCCGACCAGACGATGCCCATCATATTGTCAATGAGTTGAACAAGATAGCGGCATCAGAACAGGATGAAGCTACGTTAGATATCGTAGTTAAGGGTGACGACGGCGCTTTTAATCGTAACCTGACAGTAGGACTGGCAGTCTTGCGCCGCAATAAAGACGGTCGTCCTGTGGAAATCATCGGTACTTCAAGCGATGTTACCGATGAGCATGCGCGTCAGATTGAGGTCAAGCACAACATGCTGCGCTATCAGACCATCTTCAATTCTGCCATGGTGGACTCGCTAACCTATGACGAGAATGGCAACATGACAGACATGAATGACAAGGTCTCCCGTACTTTCCCTGGTGGTAAGGAAGCTGCACTTGCCTGCCATCTCAACCTTCGCGATGTATTGGGGGACGATTTGCCGCCTATGGACGAGCTGCAGTTCACGCATCTTACGCGAATATTTACCACCGAAGAAGGTTCGCGAGTGTTTAGTAAGCTATTGCGCCAGCCAAAGATGTTTTACGAGTTACAGCTTGTTCCCATTCGCAATGACGAGGGGAAACTGCTCTCTGTTTATGAAACGGGACGCGAAGTCACGGAAATGGTTCATTCCTACCAAAAGTTACGCGAGAATGCGGAACAGATGCAACGGATGAATGAGGAAATGAACAAATATGCCACAAATGTCAACTTCGTGCTGCAGAATGGTGGTGTGCGTATTGTGAGGTATTTCCCTGAACGCCAGATGCTCGTTATTTATATTGGCATAAGTCAGATACAGAATCAACTCACACGGGCTCGCGCCTTGTCGCTGACCGATGCCGATTTCAAAGACGAAGCCCAGCAACTCTTGGACAGTATGGATAGTCTCACTCCCACCACGTTGACGGCATCCGTCAAGACGGCTTTACGTACCAAGGACGGCATCCGACTGGGGCTCTACTTCTCGTTTGTTCCGACAGTCAATGCCGACGGTCAGGTAACCGAGTACTTCGGAATGTGCCGCGACATTAGTGAAATCATGCATACCGAAGAGAAACTGGCAGAGGAGACCGCTAAGGCTCAGGAGGTAGAGATGGTAAAGAGTGCCTTCTTGCGCAACATGAGTTTCGAGATACGTACTCCACTTAATTCCGTTGTTGGATTCGCCGATTTGTTTAGCACGGAACATTCGCCGGAGGACGAGAGCTTCTTCATCAATGAAATCAAGGAAAACTCAGCCCACCTGCTCAAACTCATCAACGACATCCTCTTCCTGTCGCGTCTTGACGCTCACATGATTGAGTTCAAGTACCAACCGGTTAATTTCGCAGAATCGTTCGAACCACGCTGTCAGGTGGCTTGGTATAATTTCCGCCATGATGGTGTCGACTTTGTCTTGGATAATCCTTACCAGCGTTTGGTCGTCGACATAGACGAGCAGAACCTTGGTCTCGTCATCGATCAGATAGTGGCTAATGCAGCAGAGCATACCACTGCAGGTCAGATACGAGTCTCCTATGACTATAACGGCGAAGCGCTGACCCTTACTTTCCAGGATACGGGCAGTGGCATTCCTCCTGAGCGTATGAACGAAATCTTCGAGCGCTTTGGTTCTACCAACGGCAAGGGTACAGGCCTGGGTCTGCCCATTTGCCACGAAATAGTACAGCAGATGGGCGGTAGCATAAACCTGAAGTCGGAAGTAGGTAAAGGTACCTGCGTAATGATTTCTGTACCTTGCCGGTGTAGTGAACTCGTAAAAAAATGATACGGTAAAAGCAATTTCTATGAACAGCATGCTATATATAAATAAGGTGACTATGACAGCTTGGCTCAGTCGGCTTCTGATGCCCCTGCTTTTCTGCCTCCTGTGTCAGCCTACAATGGCAAAAGACTATTTTGGCTATTCTGATCAACGCCCGTTGATTGTCGTTAGCGACTGGGATTTCCGCCCCTTTGAATTTACAGATAACAACGGTCATCCCGCTGGTTATAACATCGAGGTGCTGCAGATGATTTTCAATCGGCTTGAGATACCTTATCGCATTGTGATGAAGGAGTGGCACGACGCTGCTGTCACCTTCGCATCTCATGATGCCGACCTCATCCACGCCATGCCCGTCAACTATCGGTCGCGCTCTTTCTTCTCTACGCAGAAGTATGTCAACTACTATACGCTGTGTGCTGCCCGCAAGGTGACTACGCCAAAGTATCATCGGCTGATGGATCTGACCGCAGAAACCTCCGTTGCACTGAAGCGTGACGACTATGCAGCTAATACCATCAAGGCCATGGATAGCATTCCTTTCCGTCTGCATTATGTCACTCCAAAAGATGCGTTGACGGGTGTACGTACGGGTGTGTACGACTACTTCATCTGGGGCAAGCAGCCTCTGCAGCGTAAGGCCAAAGAGTTGGCTCTTGACAGTTTGGTGTTCGATGAAGTGGACATACCGGCCGGCGAACTGCATATCATTGGTTACGACAAGGATATCATCGACCTTATTGACGACGAGTACACCCGTATGGAGCAGGCAGGTGAAATACAGCCCATCTATAATAAGTGGTTCCGTCCTGAGTTGGTTCACGACGAGGCAAAACCCATTACCTATGCCATCATTATCATCCTGGCTATCATTCTGTTCGTGGTCTTGGTGCTGGGTGGAATCATTTATTTACGCATCCGTGCTGCCGTCAGTCGCAACACCGAACTCCACAACATGATGACACAGGCGTTGGGAATGGGCGATTTCTATGTGCTGGAGTATGACATCAAGACCAAGCTTATACGCAATGCCTATGGCACCTTGTTGCCTCCTGAAGGCATTGAAGAGCAAGAATTCCTGAGCCGTTTCCGTGATGACGAAGCTACCGACTTTATCGAGCACCTTACTCAAATGGAGTTGGGCAATGTTGACGAGTGGACGTTGCGCAAGCATTGGAACACAGGGACCGCCGACCACCCTGTCTGGCGCGAATTCGAAGGCTCTGCCATCCTGGAGCATGAGAAGGGCGAGCCCCGTTATGTCTTCCACGCCTTTAAGGACATCACTCGTGAGGTGCAGGAGAAGACCCGCAATCAGGAGTTGACCATCATCTATAAGAAGGTGTTCGAGACCAATCTTATTGCCATGTCGTTCTACGATGCTGAAGGCAGACTCCTTGATACAAACCAAAAGATGCGCCAACTGCTTCACATCACGCCCGAGACGGAGGCATACTTCCGTGAGGGCAACCTCTTTGACGATGATTTTACGAAGGGATTTGTCGAAAAAGGCTCACGCAACACCATCCACATGTGTGGCAGGGTGACATATCCCGCTTTCGGCATCGACCTCTACATTGAGTCACGCGTCAGACCCGTCTTCGATGACATGGGGCGTCATGCCTTTTATGTTGTTTCTACGCGCGATGTCACTGCCGAGCGCGACCTTTACATGAAGCAACGCGAGCACGACCGACAGCTCAAGGCTGCCAACGACCAGATAGCCCGTTACGAACAACAGCTGCGCTATCTGCTTGAAGAGAGCAAGATGTATGTCTTCCGCTATGATGTCGTTACACGCATCATTACCTTTACACAGACGTTACGACAGTCTGAATACACCGAGACGATCGACGAGTATATTGGAGGGTTGTCGGAGTCCTCTCGCGACAATGCGCGTCAGGGTATTGCCGAAAATATCATGAAGGGAAAACCATTCTTTGCCGTGCGCGAGTTCGACCACACCCCCATTTCCGAAGGTCATGTGTGGCATAGTTTCAGTGCCATTCCCATCAGCAATGACGAGGGCAACACGCACTACTTTGGTATTGTGCGCGACATCACCGACCTCATGTCAGCACAACAGCGGCTGCGCGAGGAGACAGCTCGTGCTGAGGACAGCGGCAGACTGAAGAGTGCCTTCCTTGCCAATATGACCCACGAAATCCGCACACCACTCAATGCCATCGTCGGCTTCAGCGACATTCTCCAGATGGTCGACTCCAGTGACGAGCGCATGGAGATGATACGCATCATCCGCAACAACTGCGACATGCTGCTCCGACTCATCAACGACATTCTCGAAGCCAGCTCCATGGGGCAGTCGCTGCTCATCGTGCCCGAGGAGATTGATTTGCCGCGAGTCTTCGACGACATCTGTATGACGCTGGCCCAGCGTGTTCAGGAAGTTCCCTTCATAAAGGACAATCCCCTTGAAACCTATCCGGCTACGCTCGACAAAGGTCGTTTGCAGCAGATACTTACCAACTTCACAACCAATGCCGTCAAGTACACCCACGAAGGACACGTCAAAGTAGGGTGGCGACCAGAGGAACGCGACGGCATAGACGGTCTTTACTTCTATTGCGAAGATACGGGTGCGGGCATCCCCAAGGACAAGCAGGCTGCCGTCTTTGAGCGCTTCGTCAAGCTTAACGACTTCGTGCAAGGCACCGGACTGGGTCTCTCCATCTGTAAGGCCATCATCGACAAGTGTGCTGGCTTTATCGGTGTCGACTCCGAGGGTGAGGGTCATGGCTCTACGTTCTGGTTCTGGATACCGCGTGACCTCCATATTGATGAAGAAGAGACCGCTGAAGCTTAGCCTGTGATGGCTGAGGGCTGAAGTCTGAGGTCTGATGGCTGAAGTGGTAATCATACCTCTCAGTTCTCAGTTATCAAAAAAAAGAGCAGCGCTTCAAGGCGTTGCTCTTTCTTTTTGAGCCTCTTGTCGGATTCGAACCAACGACCCCGAGATTACAAATCACGTGCTCTGGCCAACTGAGCTAAAGAGGCGGGTGAGCGAGCTGTCTGTATCGCGCCGCTACAACCAAGTACCCTTGCTATGTTCCCATCCTGGGGGATTCCGAGGGAGCTGGCCGTGCAGGACTCGCTCATTTTGCGGGTGCAAAGGTAAGAAAAAGATTAAAGATAAAAGATTAAAGATAAAAGATTTTTTTGTTTTTAACATTTCGGCATGATTTAATTGGATAATAATGCTTATCTTTGCACCCACTAAAAAATAAAAGCAAGAAAAACATGGATATATCAGTTGTCATACCTTTATATAATGAAGACGAGTCGCTGCCAGAGCTGTACAGCTGGATAGAACGTGTCATGAACGAACACAAGTTCTCGTTCGAAGTCATCTTTGTCAACGATGGCTCGACCGACCGCTCGTGGCAAGTCATCACCGAGTTGTCACAGCAGTCCGACCACGTCAAGGGCATCAAGTTTCGCCGCAACTACGGCAAGAGCCCTGCACTGTTCTGCGGTTTCAAGGCAGCCCAGGGCGATGTTGTCATCACCATGGACGCCGACCTTCAGGACTCTCCCGACGAGATACCCGAGCTCTACCGCATGATAAAGGAAGAGGGCTACGACCTCGTCTCGGGCTATAAGCAGAAACGCCACGACCCGCTGTCGAAGACCATACCCACCAAACTCTTCAACGCCACCGCCCGCAAGGTCAGCGGCATCAAGAACCTGCACGACTTCAACTGCGGACTGAAGGCCTATCGCCGTGAGGTGGTGAAGAACATCGAGGTGTTTGGCGAGATGCACCGTTTCATACCCTATCTGGCTAAGAATGCCGGTTTCGACAAGATTGGCGAGAAGGTGGTACACCACCAGAAGCGACAGTACGGCAAGTCGAAGTTCATGGGTTGGAACCGCTTCGTCAACGGCTATCTGGACCTAATGACGCTGTGGTTTCTGGGTACCTTCGGCAAGAAACCCATGCACGTCTTCGGCTTCCTCGGCACCATCGTGTTCATCATCGGCTTCTGCGCTGCGCTGTTCCTGGGCATCGACAAAGCCTGGGCACTCTACAACCACGTCCCCATGCGACTCATCACCGACTCGCCCTACTTCTATCTGGCACTCACCATGATGATGATAGGTACACAGCTCTTCCTGGCTGGATTCCTTGGCGACCTCATCAGCCGCAACAGCGCCTCACGTAACGACTATCAGATAGAAACCACCATCCGATGCGAAGACTGATTTATGGCATTATCATTGCCCTGTTCACGGTGACGGCTTGCACCAGCATCAATTGTCCTGTCAACAATCTGGTGATGACCCACTATGGGCTGCAGAAACCCGACGGCAGCACCGACACGCTGGGCGTCGACACCTTGTGGGTCTGGATAGAAAACGGCGAGGGCATTGACGACACGCTCATCAACAGCCTCTACGGCAGCAAGACCAACTTCAGCATCCCCGTCAGCTATACGCTACCAGAAGACATGGTGTGCACCTCGCTGCACGACAACAACGGCAACGAGTGGCTCGACACCATCTGGCTGAAGAAAGAGAACTACCCCCACTTCGAGGGCGTCGACTGCCAGAGCAACTACTTCCACACGCTGACCGGCGTGCGCAGCTCACACCGCATCATCGATACAGTAATCATCAATAAAACCAACGTTGACTATGACGGCTCGACACCACACCTGTTCCTTCGCCTTAAAGCTCGCCGTTAGCCTGCTGCTCCTCGGACTCATGCCGTCGGCAGCCTCGGCGCAGAAGATTTTCCGCATCGAGAAGGACTCGATACCCTTCTTCCGCGGCTTCTCCGTGGCGTTCGACCTCGTAGGTCCAGCCATGCTGCTGCTGAGCGACCATGGCGAGATAGAGGGCGCCCTGAAGGTGAACCTGCACGACCAGTGGTTCCCAACGTTCGAGATGGGCGTGGGACGCGCTAACCACAAGACCGACGAGGTGACCGACTTGTCGTATAAGACCACGGCACCTTACTTCCGTATCGGCATGGATTGGAACGTTATGAAGAACAAACACCTGCCCAACCGCCTCTATGCCGGATTCCGCTACGCCTTCACCACTTTCAAGGCCGACATCGTACGCGCCGAGAAACCCGACCCCATCTACAAAGCGCCGACGGGCTTCACCATCGACGGCATGTCGTGCTCACAACACTGGCTGGAGGTCGTCTTCGGCATCGATGCCCAGATATACGGGCCCATGCACCTGGGGTGGAACATCCGCTATCTGCGACGGCTGGTCCACAAGGAGGGCGACGTGGGGCAGGCTTGGTATGTACCTGGATTCGGCATCAACGACCAGGACAACTTCGTTGCCAATTTCAATGTCATTGTTGATATCTAGGGGATTTACAATTTGACAATTGAACACCACTTAAATTTTATTTTTTACCTTTTTACCTTTTTACTTTTAAAATTTACCTTTTTACCTTTTTACTTTTTTACTTTTAAAATTTACCTTTTTACTTTTAAAATGACCTCTAAACAGAAACGATTACTCTGGCAAGTGCCCTTCCTCACACTGCTCATCGTGGGTACCGTGCTCATCATACAAGGGCAGCGCAATACCCCCTACCAGCACAACGAGGGCTTCATCTTCGGCACGACATACAGCATAACCTATCAGTGCGACAAAGACCTGCACGCGGTGCTCAAGGCCAAGATGCAGCAGGTTGACGAGGCGCTGTCGATGTTCAACCCACAGAGCGTCATCACGCGCGTGAACAAAGGCGACGGCATCATTCCCGACGGCGAAACTGGCAAGATGTTCACTGATGTCTTCCAGCTCAGCATGCAGATTTCCAAGGACACCGGCGGCGCCTTCGACATCACCGTAGCACCGCTGGTCAACGCGTGGGGCTTCGGCTTCAAGAACGGGGCGATGCCTACTGACGAGCAGGTGGACAGCCTGCGCCAGTTTGTAGGTTACGAGAAGGTCGCCCTGCTCACCCCCCAGCCGTCCTCACCCTCTGCTGGTCATGCGCAAGGTCGCCAACAACGCGTACGGAAGTCCGATGCCCGCATCATGCTCGACTGCTCGGCCGTTGCTAAGGGTTACGGTGCCGACATGGTGGCAAAGGTGCTGAGCGACGCCGGCGTCAAGAACTACATGGTGGAGATAGGTGGCGAGGTGGTGACCCACGGCATCAGCGCCAAGCGTCTGCCCTGGAAGATTGGCGTCACGAAACCCACCGACGACACACTGCGCGTGAGCAACGAACTGCAAACCGTGCTCAACATCACCGACAAAGCCATGGCTACCAGCGGCAACTATCGCAACTTCTACTATAAGAACGGGCGGAAGTATGCCCACACCATCGACCCGAAAACAGGACGCCCCGTCCAGCATAACATCCTGTCGGCCACGGTGCTCTGCGACCAGTGCGCCAGGGCTGACGCCTACGCCACGTCGTTCATGGTGATGGGACTGGACGGAGCCCGCAAGGTGTTGCAGCGGAACCCCGACCTCATGGCGTATCTCATCTACGATGACAACGGACATAACGCCGTGTGGTATTCTCCGTCGTTGAAAGACAAAATAGAGGAATGAAAGCTTAATCTTTAATCTCTTAAGTAGATTCCGTGGAAATATACAATCAACTGCTGCGCTTCCCGCTCTTTCAGGGCATGAGCCACGCCGACCTCATGGAGGTGGTGGGGCACACCAAGCTGGGATTCCTCAAGATTCCGGCGGGCAAGGTGTATGCCAAAGAGGGCGACAGCTGTCACCACCTCTGCTTTCTGACCCACGGCACCATGCAGTGTGAGACGCAGAACGACGACCATACCTGTCGCGTCGTCGAACATCTCGCTGCTCCCTATCTGCTACAGCCCGAACAGCTCTTCGGACTGTCTCAGCGCTTTACGTCAAACTTCAAGGCCGAGACGCCCTGCAACATCATCACCATCGACAAGCAGGAGGTGCTGCTGCTCATGGAGACGCAACTGGTGTTCCGACTCAACTTCACCAACATCCTGTCCACCGAGATACAACGCCTGCGCCACCAGCCTTGGCGCTCTGCACCCACCGGTCTCCGTCAGTGGCTCGTGCGCTACTTCCTACAGCGCTGCCTCTATCCCGCAGGAACCAAGACCTTCCGCGTACTCATGAGGCAGATCGCCGCCGACCTCAATGACAGCCGACTCGACATCAGCCAAGAGCTCAACCGCATGCAGGCCGACGGCTTGCTCACGCTGCACCGCGGACGCATCGAGATACCAATGATAGAAAAACTGCTGATGTGAAAGCGTGAAAAACGTTAAATATTAGCCTGCACAAGCAAATTCTTCTCGTTTCACTCTTCACTTTTCGCTTAAAAATAGTACCTTTGCATTGAAATTACAGAAAAACAAAAATAAATACAGTAAATCTAAAACAACATGTCAACATTAACTCTTTGCATCGTCATCGTTTTCTGCATAGGCTATCTGTGCATAGCGCTCGAAAGCGTGACGAAGGTCAACAAGGCTGCCATTGCCCTGTTGATGTGCGTAGTTTGCTGGACACTCCTCATGTGTGATCCAGCCGGTTTCTATCCCAGCATTGCCAGCGGCGAGGTGATACACCACATTGCCGAGGTCATCGAGCACCACTTGGGCGATGCCGCCGGAACGCTGTTCTTCCTGATGGGCGCCATGACCATCGTCGAGATTGTAGACTCTAACGGCGGTTTCAATTTCGTGCGCGATGCCCTCAAGACCAGTTCGAAGCGCAAGTTGCTGTGGCGCATGGTGTTCATGACCTTCTTCCTGTCGGCCATCCTCGACAACCTCACCACCTCCATCGTCATGATTATGGTGCTGCGCAAGCTGGTACAGGAGCGTGAGGACCGCCTGCTCTACGCTGCCATGGTGGTCATAGCTGCCAACTCGGGTGGCGCCTTCTCGCCCATCGGCGATGTCACCACCATCATGCTGTGGATCAAGGGCGTCATCACCACCCAGGGCGTACTGACCGAAATCTTCATCCCCTCACTGCTGTCCGTGATTATCCCCGCTGCCATCATCAGCGCCCAGCTGAAGGGTCGTTTCGACAAGTCGCAGAACCTGCCCAGCTCGGGTGCCAGCCAGTTTACGAAGGCTCAGCGCACCGCCATCTTCTGGCTCGGTGTAGGCGGACTCGTCTTCGTTCCCATCTTTAAGACCATCACCCACCTGCCTCCGTTCATGGGCATCCTGCTCGTGCTGGGCGTGCTGTGGACCGTCACCGAAATCTTCCACTACAATACCGACGAGCACGACACCATGGCCAAGCGTGTCAGCGACATCATGACCAAGATTGACCTCTCGACCATCATGTTCTTCCTCGGCATCCTCATGGCCGTGGCAGTACTCTCCGAGGTCGGCGTCCTCACCGCCATGGGACAGTGGCTCAACGTCACCTTCGACGGCAACCACTACCTCGTAACGGGCATCATCGGCGTACTGTCGAGCATCGTCGACAACGTGCCTCTCGTTGCAGGCTGCATGGGCATGTATCCCGTCGAGGCTGTCGGCGACATGGCTGTCGACGGTGTCTTCTGGCAGCTGCTGGCTTACTGTGCCGGTGTCGGTGGTTCCATGCTCATCATTGGCTCAGCTGCCGGTGTCGTCGTCATGGGTCTGGAGAAGATAACCTTCGGCTGGTACATGAAGAAGATCTCGTGGATAGTCTTCGTCGGCTACCTCACCGGTATCCTGTACTACTGGCTCGAGAAGAACGTCCTCGCAGGTCTCTTCTAATTCCCTTTAGCGCAAAAGAAAAGGTGGGCACCCGCACGTGGTTCCCACCTTTTTTTGCCAGTAATTTTTGTTTGTACGGTTATTACCAACAATTAAAATATGGCTTTGTTTTGCCCTATTTAGCCCTTCTGAGCGTTACGTCGTTTTGCTGGCAGAGAAACGCCGTTTTGCTAGCAGAAAAACGCCGTTTTGCTCCGAGCGTTTCGATGTGTTGCTTTTTCGGGGCTTTTCAGTGGCTTTGCATCCGAAATGCAGTGCTAAGATATGACAAGATTTTTCGTAGACAGAGACGACGACATCTTTGGATGATAAGGAATTCGCTTATCAGAAGGGATAGCCGATGGCGAAGTGCAGCGTCTGGTCGCTCTTGAAGGTGCGGGCGTTGAAGTAGCCTGAGCGGTCGGTGTCATAAGGCACGTGGAGACCCAGTCCCCAGTCCAGACGGATGATGAGAAAGTCGAGGTCGTAGCGCAGTCCGATGCCTGTGCCCAGCGCCATCTCGCGAGCCAGGTTCTTCAGTTGGAACTTGGCACCGTCGACCGACTGCGAGGTGCCCAGGCTGCCACCGTACTCCTTCAGCGTCCATACGTTGCCGGCATCGAGGAAGAGGGCACCGTAGAGGCTGCCGAAGAGCTGGCGGCGATACTCCAGATTCATGACCAGCTTCAGGTCGCCGTTCTGCATGAGGTAGGAGTAGGCTTTGTTGTCGACACCAGGGAAACTGCCAGGACCGATGCCGCGAACGGGGAAGGCTCGCACGCTGTTGGCACCGCCCACATAGAAGAGCTCGCTGTTGGGTATCCAGTCGCTGTTGCCGTAGGCGTAGATGACACCCGCATTGACGTGGCCTATGAGCTTCGACTGGCGGTCCAGTGTCCACGTCTTGGTGAAGTCGGTCTCGAGCTTGAGAAACTGCGAATAGGCGGTCTTGAACATCGTCTTGTTCTTGTCGTTCCACTTCTTGCCCGTAATGACGTCATACAGTGCGACACCATTGCCCGACTCGGCGACGGTGGTCTCCCAGCGCACGGGGTGCAGCAGTTGCGTGGGCGAGGTGTAGGTGTAGGTGTAGCGCATCTGCGGAATGAAGTAGTCCTGCATAGTGGCACGCAGGTAGGGGTTGACGTTCATCACCGAGTCGAAGTCGCTGGTATGGCTGTTCATGAACTGATATTTGACGGTCAGTGGCGAGAACTCGTGGCGGCTTGACGCTGAAGTCTGCCAGCGGTAGGTCCACTCGCCCGACACGACGTGCATCTTGTAGTAGCCCGGACGGTAGATGATGTTGGTGGCAGCCTTGGCGAGCGTTGTCGGGGTGGAGTAGAACATGCGGCGACGGCGGAAGCGCCCTGTGGTCTTGTCGCGGCGGAACATCTTGCTCGAGACGAAGGGTGCGATGATGCGCGGGAACTCTATCGACACGTCGGCACCGTACTCGTAGTTGTTCATGCTGGAGCCGTTGCTCGTTGCCCACTCGTAGGAGCCGTGCACGTTGATGTCAATCTTCTCGGCACCACGGAAGGCATTGCGGCGCGTCACACCCATCTTCAGCTCAGGACCCACACGTCCTATGGTGCGCGCGTTGAAGTCGGTCTCGATGTAGAAGTCCCAGGGCTTGTCGAAGGTGCAGTTCAGCGTGAGGTCCAGCGTGTCGCAGGCGGCGGTGGTGTCGCGCGGTGTGAAGACAAACTGGGTCGATGAGAAGAGCCCCAGCGCATTAATCTTGCTGGTGGTCTCGAGGTAGTCGGAATAGCTGTAGGCCTTGCGCGGGCGCAGCTTCATGTCGGCCAGCAGCACACGCGGGCGGATGGGCGGCTTCTTGCCCGAATAGCGAATGGTGAGGAAGCGACGGCGTATGGAGTCGGTGGGCTGCTCCCTGAACGACTTTCGCATGTTCATGTTGATGCGCCCTATGTACCACTTGTGCTTGGCGGCAGCAGGTACGTCGTTGGCTAGCTTGAGTTGCAGCTGAGCCTTGCCGCTGACGACGAAGGTGTCGGCCAGATAGGTGGCGTAGCCCGGTTGGTAGTAATAGTAGCCGTTGTTGCGCAACAGGGTGCTGACACGCTGGCGCTCGCTCTCGATGTTGGCAACGACGAAGGGGTCGCCGCGATGGATGACGGCTTCGTCCAGCGTGGCACGTATCATCGTGTCGGCCTCGGCAGGAAACCCCACGTAGGCGATGCTGTCGATGAAGTACAGGCGTCCTGGGTGGACGGTGTACTGTATCTTGGCTTCCTTGGCATTCTTCTGCGTGATGACCTTGTAGTCGGTATGGCCATGAAAGTAGCCGTTGTTGCGCAGCACGTTATTGGCAACGGTGGCACGGAGCTTGGGGTTGACCCACGACATGAGGACGGGCTGCTTGCCGAAGGTCTTTGTCATCCACCGAGCAAAGCCCGACTCCTTGCCGGCATAGGTGTTCCAGATGCTGACGCCCAGTGAGAACGGCATGCGGTGGTAGCTGCTGCCGAAGAGCGAGCCATTGGGAGCCGTGGCGAGCGCTGCCTCCAGCTCTTCCTGGGTGGCGATGTAGTTATCGGCGGCTTTGTCAGCGGGTGAACCGCTGACCGCGGGGGTGCTGGGGGCGGCGCTGGTGATGGGGGCGGGGTCTTCGAAAACGATGGGCTCCAGACCCGTAAACAGCTGGTCGCCATCGGGGATGTTCTTCGTCATCGAGCAGCCGGCCATCAGCATGGTTGCGATGAGCAGGGGGATGTAGGGGGTGAGGCAGGGGCGCTTATTTCTTTTCATGGGCTTGAGTCTTTAGGGAGTCAGCGGGGGAACCGCTGGGCGCGGAGGGCGCGGCGCTGCGCGCGGGGGCGCCTGTCTGCGGACGCTGCATCGTGGGGGCGGGGTCCTTGAAGCGGAAGATGTCGGTGAACTTCTGGAGCGAGCGGCGCCAGATGAAGCCGGCACCATACTTCTGGGTGTAGCCGTCGAGCCAGTCGTAGCTGTTGTTCTCGAAGAACAGGTTCAGGTATTTGTTGGCCGACTTGTCGAGCCGGTACTCCATCGATACGTTGTCGAAGAACGAGTTGTTGCGGCCGCCAGGCATTTCGGCACCCGACGACACCTTGCCGCCGACGATGACCTTGAGGCGGTTGTCGAGAAAACGCTTGGCGAACTTGAACGAGTAGTCGGTATGCGACTGTCCCGAAGCATCGGTGCTGTTCTCCATGCCAAACGAGAGGTCCAGCGTGCGCAGCGCGTTGCCCGTAAGACTGCTAATCTCGGAGCTGAGGAACGAGCTGAGGGCTGAGTTCATCGAGAAAGCGCTGGTGTTGCCGTCAGCCAGATACATGCCTGTGGTGAGCATCGTGACAGCCAGCTTGCCGCGCTGTTCGGCACCCATCGACTGCAACTCGCTGTGCAGCTGCATGTCCTCGGGGGCGTCGAGCGTAAACTGCAGACCCATGTCGCTGAGCGTCTTGGTGATCTGTACGCCGCAGTCGAAATCGACACTGCGACTGGTTCCATTGCTGTTAGCCACGTTCGCCTTGGTACGCTCCGTTGCCGTGATGTTCAGCGTGGGGTTCATGGGGTCGCCGGTGAACTCGACGTATGAGCCATCCTGAATGGTAAACGTCTTCAGTGGAATGATGGGCAGGGCGTACTTCATCTCGCCGTTCGACAGCGTGTAGCGACCTGTCAGCTGCAGGTTGTCGGCCGGATTGTACTGCATGCGCAGCGTGCCGCCGCCCAGCAGGTCGATGTAGTTGGAGTGGTCGCTGTTGAGGTATGCCATGACGTGAGCACCCTTCGAGATGTCAATCGTCATGTCCATGCGGAAACCATTGATGGAGGGGCGCTGCACGACGGTCTGCGTCGTGTCGCTGAAGTCGGTGAACTTCACCAGGTTGTCGAGCTGGTTGTCGGTAGTCAGCGGCGTGTCGCGCAGAATGTAGCCGATGTCGGTAGTGCTGAGCACATTCAGCCGGCCGCGCATGTTGAGGTTGTCGAGCGCACCGCGCATGGTGGCAAAGACATCGACGAAGGCCTTGCCGTAAGCCACGCTGTTGGGCTGCTCCTTAGTGCCGATGAGTTGGAAGTTCTTGGCCCGTATGCGCACGTTAGTCATGATTTTGTCCAGATTGCTGAAGTCGACGTTGCCCGTGACGATGAGCGGATTCTCGTTGTGAGAATAGAGGGTGAAGTTGTCGAGCAGCAGGTTGGAGTTGACGATGCGGATGGGGTCGTTGCCCAGACGCAGTGTTACACCGTAGGGCACACTCTCGGCCGACCACTCGCTGGGGCGCAGCTCGCCATTGACAACAGGACGAGACAGCGGACCCTGGATGGTCATCTCGCCATCGCCGTAGCCGTTCAGACCAAACAGCTGGTCGGGAATGAAGCCGTTGACGATGTTGAAGGGCAGGTGCTCCAACTTCATCGTCGCATCGATGGAACCCTCGCCAGCATTATAATATGTACCGTTGAGCAAGCCTATCGCCTTGTCGTCCTTCATGAGTCGCGCCACCACGACATGCGCGTTGCCGTCCTTCTGCATATACGTCAGTTCGGTGCTCATGTTGCCCAGCGGACTGTGCTCGTACGACATGTTGCTGACGCTGAAGTCGCCCACCATAGAGAAGTTTTTCTGTGTGTCCTGCACCACGTGGCAGTCGCCGTTGAGAATACCTCCCATGCGTGGCACATAGGGCAGGGCAGAGGTGAGCTCGTCGAGGTTGAACTGGTTGAGGCTGAGCGTCAGGTCCTGAAGAGAGGTGGGGTCGTTGCCCGAAGAGTAGACGCGCACCCCCATGCCATCGTCAGCACGCAGGCTGATATTAGCCTTCACACGACCGTCCTTACCCAAGAAGGCAAAGTTCTCCTTGTTCAGCGTAAACTCCTTATATCCCAGAACAGGGCGCTCAGGGATGAGGTGTACGTTGAGGCCGCTGTCCGCCATCTCGGCCTTGAAGCCCAGACGGGCACCCATCTTGTCGTTGGCATCGAAGATGCGGGCCCCCAACGTAGCGCCACGCTCCTGCAAGATTCCGTCGATGAGGGCGTTAAAGACAAACTGCGGATTCTTCTTGTTGTTGCGCACCTGCGCGCCGAACGACAGGTGCTCTTTGCGCTGCGTCAGTCGGAAGTTGATGGTGTCAAGACGTACGTCGCCAAAGGTCAGCGTGTGGACGTGCCCCTGACCGTTGACACCCTCGGCTATCGAAGTGCTGAGGTCCAGCTGCATCTCCTTGAGGTCGACACCCTGACTGGTCTTCAGAAATACCGCCACGGGGTTGTCGCGCCGGCTCTCCACATGCATCTTCATGGTGGGCAGCAGACGCCGCAAGGCAGGCTGGTCGATGATGTTCTGACTGGTCTGAGCCATGATGGTGTCGCTCAGCATCGACAGCTGCTTGAACAGCTGCTCGTAGTCTCCGCTGGCATCGAACTTAACGATGAAGTCGCCACTCTGGATGCGTGCCAGCGTGGTGTCGGCAGAGGTCTTGACATGCAGGCCGATGAACTCTTCGTGGTGTGCCTTGACGGAGTCGGCAATGCTGATGTCGCTAATCAGTCCGCTGATGTAGTTAGAAAGCTTCAAGTCCGACTGCACGTCGACATGTCCGCAGAGTCCCACCGTCAGCGGATTCTCGGTCAGCTGCATCTTGTAGAGGTCCACTTGTTTCAGGTCGGCTATCACCGTGGCGTTGAGCTGTCGGCTGTTGAGCAAGGCATTGGCACTCAGCCGTCCTTGCACCAGCGGGTTGTTGCTATCCATGGTGACGATGGCGTGACCTTGGCTGACGTCAGCCTTAGCCTCCATGTTATCCATGTTCCAGCGCCCGTAGCCCAGATGGTGGATGGTGGCATCGGCATGCAGCGTGGTGCGTGGTGACAGAAAGTCGGTACCTTGCCCTTTGGCCTTGACGTCGGCAGACAGCGTGTAGAGGCTGTCGTGCGGCATGAAGTGGTGGAGATTCAAGTCGCGTATGCTCACATCAGCATCATAGCGCATGGCAGCAGCATTGAAGGCGCCCTTGGCTTTGACCATGCCCTTGCCCTCGCGTGCGATAATATTAGCGGTGTACTGGTTGCCGTGAGCCGTCACGTGACCCTGTGCCGACATGGGTGGCAGGCGGTAGTTGCGCTGCAAGTCGCGTGGCAACATGGCCATGACGAAGCCCAGATTCTGCGTCTTGGCCTTGAACTCGATGTCGGCAGCCAGACGTTGCGGGTCGTTCAGGTTGGCAATGAAGCCGTTGGCAGTGGCGTGGAAGGCAGTAGGCAGCGACACCTCGGCGTCATGCAACTCCATGTGCTGGAGGTTGCCGTTCACCAGTCCGCTGACGTGTAGCGGCTGGTCGGGCCAGCGTTGCTGTACCTCCTTGGGCAGGGAACCGAGGAAGGGCAGTATCGTTTGACGACCAAGTTGCGCGTCGAGGCGCAGGCGCATCTTGCCCGGGTCTATCGAGTCGGTGAGCGACAGCGGCAAGTCCAGCTCAACGTCCATGTTGCCGTCAGGGGTCTTCATGTGGAACTTAGGAAGCCGCAGGTGACCGTCCTCCATGATGACAGGGCCCGTCAGGTCGGTAATCTGCACGCCGCTCTTTTCTTTCAGCGCCACCTCACGAAGCTGAAGGCGAAGCGTGGGGTCGTGGTAGTAGATGGAGTCAATGCCGACGCGGATGTCGGTGAGGTCTAAATGGTTGAGGTCCAGTCCTTCGATGCGCGGTTCGAAATTCATGTCGTACTGCAGGCTGCCATTAGCCCAATCGGCACTGCTGACGGTATAGGTTTGAGTCTCCAGGTCGATGAGGGCTTCGCGTGCTGACAACTCACCCATGGCAGCCTTGACACTCATGGTGTCGCCAGGCATGTGGAGCGTCACCAGCGACTGCTCGATGGTGGCTTCGTCGACGTGTATCTTCCAATGGTTCTCCGACGTCGTCGTGTCCTCAGGTACGGAGTCGTTCAGCTGGATGTCCAGCAGGGCACGCTCCAGACGGGTGCCGTTCAACTCCACCGTCTCCTGGCTCAGGTCTATGCCGCGACTTGCAACGAAGAGACGCTCGAAGCTGCCCTTCACACGGGCTGCAGCTATGAGGTCGCTGGTATTCAGACGGGTGTCGGTGACCTCCAGTTCGTTGATGACGACCTTACTGCCTAACAGCGGTAGCAGTTGCACGTCGACCACCATGCGGCGCACGTCGGCAATGGTGTCGCGCTGAGTGGCAGACGGCGTTTCCGAAGCCTTCTGTGCCGACAATACCAAGACATCGTCAACCCCCAAGTCCAGCGGGAATGACAGGTCGACGTGCCCAACGGAAATCTGCATGCCCGTCTCCTCGGAGGCGTAGGCAGCCACTTTGTCGACCAGCCAGTTCTGAACCGGTGGCAGGTAGATGAGTATTGCTATTATAAGGAAAAGCAGAACAGGGCTTAGCAATATGCCCAGAATCCACCAGAGCGCCTTCTTCATGTGCCTATCGTTGCAATGATGTTACTAAACTCTGCCAAAGGTTATCATCGGGTAGGGGAGAGACAACGCTGATGAGCGCTTTGGAAACAGGATGGGTGAATGCTACGTGGTGCGACAGCAGTGAGATGCTGCCGTCGGGGTTGCTGCGGCGTGCCCCGTACTTCAGGTCGCCTTTTATCGGCATGCCCACAGCTGCAAGCTGACAACGTATCTGGTGGTGACGACCCGTCATGAGTTGGACTTCCAAGAGGGTGTAGCGGTCAGCGTGAGCAAGAGGACGGTAGCGGAGCATGGCTTTCTTAGAGTGAGGCACCTCGTGGTCATAGGCATACGACTTGTTCTGCTGTTCGTTGCGCGTCAGCCAGTGCGTCAGCGTCACATAGCCCTCAGGGAGCGACGTCTTGTCAACGATAGCCCAGTAGGTCTTGTGCACCTCGCCGTCGGCAAACATCCGGTTCAGACGTGCCAGCGCCTTCGACGTGCGGGCGAAGACCACCAGTCCGCTGACAGGACGGTCCAAGCGGTGAACCACACCCAGGAAGACAGCACCAGGCTTCTGGTACTTCTCCTTGATATAGTCCTTCACCAAGTCAGAAAGGGGGCGGTCGCCAGTTTTGTCGCCCTGGACGATCTCCCCGCTCTGTTTGTAAACGATGATGATATGGTTGTCTTCGTAAACGACTTCCATACGGCTTAGTCTCTTAGGTCTTCTTACTTCTTACCTCTTACATCCAACATCTCACCTCTTACATATTCATGCCACCATCGACCTGAATGACCTGTCCGCTGACGTAGCTCGACATGTCGCTGGCCAAGAAGGTAGCCACGTTGGCAATGTCTTCCACCTGACCACCGCGACGCAGCGGAATCTTGTTGATCCACTCCTTACGGATGTCATCGGGTAACGCCTGTGTCATAGCAGTATCAATGAAACCAGGAGCAATGGCGTTGGCACGGATGCCCTTGGGTCCCATCTCCTGACCGATAGACTTCGCCAGAGCGATAAGTCCAGCCTTTGAGGCAGCGTAGTTGGCCTGACCGGCATTGCCATGAACACCGACAACGGATGCCATGTTGATGATGCTTCCACCGCGCTGGCGCATCATGATGGGAACGCACGCATGGATGAAGTTGAAGGCCGACTTCAGGTTGACGGCGATGACGGCATCCCACTGCTGTTCGGTCATGCGCAGCATGAGACCGTCCTTGGTGATACCGGCATTGTTCACCAGAATGTCGATGGAGCCGAACTCAGCCTTGACGGCATTAACCACCTCTTCAGTTTGGGCGAAGTCGGCAGCATTAGAGGCATAGCTCTTGGCCTTTACACCCTTGGCGGCAATCTCCTTCTCAGTCTCTGCGTTGACCTCAAGGTCAGTGAATGCGATATTAGCTCCTTCTTCGGCAAATTTCAGGGCAATGGCCTTTCCAATGCCACGTGCAGCACCAGTGATGAGTGCTGTCTTTCCTTGTAATAATCCCATAATTGTTTTCTTTATTTATTTGTTGTTTTGGTAATTCTTGTTTCGTTACAGTCGACGCTTGCCAAGGGCACTGTACACAATCTTGGCAACTTGCGGCTTCGTTGCCTCGGCAGTCATACCGTGAGCAATACGCCCGTAGATATAAGGAACCTCAAGACCCTTGATGCAATAGTGCGTGATGTCGGCCACGAGGTCGACGTTGTCGATGTCGAACTCGCCGTCTTCCTTGCCCTCGCGGAACACCTTGCGGAAGAGCGCTATCTCGTCGTCATCGAAATTCTTGCGAACCTTCTCCACCATCCAGATGTTTCGGAAGAACTCCGCACGAAGGTTGCCGTTTCTGACCACCGTCTCACGTATCATGCTGAGGTGCAGGTAAATCAGCTCGACGATTTTCTCCTGAGGGGGAATGCGCTTGGCTGCCACCTCGTCCAACTGGTCGGAAAGCCGCTCCAACTCCGACTCGATGACGGCATAGTAGATGTCATCCTTCGACTTGAAATAGGTGTAAAGCGTACGGCGACCCTTCTTGGAGGCCTGAGCAATATCGTTCATCGTGGTGTTCTCCAGTCCGTTCTTGGCAAACAACTGGCGAGCCACATCAACTAAAAGTTGGCGAGTTTTCGATATAGACATCTTTCTACTATTTTATTATTATTCTTATCCAGCATGACGCCGGCTTGTGTCTTCACCGTCTGACAAACCTATTGCACACGGCGTTAACAATGTGCAAAATTAGGAAATACTTCCCAAATGACCAAACATTTCGTCAGAAAAAGTGACAAAATACCTAAAATATGCGATTTTCTTGCAAAATATTTGCACGAATCAAAAAATATTTGTACCTTTGCACCCGCATTTCAAAAAAGGATGCCAATTTAAGGGTTAACATCGCGGAGTGGAGCAGTTGGTAGCTCGCCAGGCTCATAACCTGGAGGTCGCACGTTCGAATCCTGCCTCCGCAACTCTGAAAGCTCAATCGTAACGGTTGGGCTTTCTTTTTTGTTAATCCCCGTTGTGTCTTCGCCATTTGTTTTTGTCTATTTTTATTTGGCTATTTAAGCTTTTCTTCGTACCTTTGCGGCCAAAATAATATAAATAAGGTATAAAACTGAAGAAAATGAAACCAACATTATTTCTTTTAGCAGCTGGCATGGGTAGCCGTTATGGCGGTCTGAAGCAGCTCGACGGACTGGGACCCAATGGTGAGACGATTATGGACTACTCAATATACGACGCCATCCAGGCAGGCTTTGGCAAGATAGTATGGGTTATCCGTAAGGACTTCGAAGAGCAGTTCCGTACGCAGATTCTTTCCAAGTACGAGGGAAAGGTGCAGTGTGAACTGTGCTTCCAGGAACTGGGAGCACTGCCCGCAGGCTTCAGCGTTCCCGAGGGGCGCCAGAAACCGTGGGGTACGAACCATGCGGTGCTGATGGGAAAGGACATCATCAAGGAGCCTTTCTGCGTTATCAACTGCGACGACTTCTACAACCGCGACGCCTTTATGGTGATGGGCCGCTTCCTGAGCTCGCTTCCTGAAGGGGCTAAAAACCAATATGCTATGGTGGGCTTCCGCGTGGGCAACACGCTGAGTGAGAATGGTACGGTGGCTCGCGGCATCTGCTCGACGGATGCTGAAGGATGTCTGACAACGGTTGTCGAGCGTACGGAGATAGTACGCTGTGCCGCCGACGGCTCCAATGCTGGCAGCCCCGATGAGGCTGTTCGCTATAAGGACGAACAAGGCCAGTGGGTAGCCGTGAAGGACGAGACCCCCGTTTCGATGAACGTCTGGGGCTTCACTCCTGATTATTTCCAGTATTCCGAGGAGTATTTCAAGGAGTTCCTCAGCGACGAGAAGAATATGCAGAACCTGAAGGCTGAGTTCTTCATCCCGCTGATGGTCAACAAACTGATACAGGAAGGTACCGCCACCGTCAAGGTCCTTGATACGACATCGAAGTGGTTCGGCGTGACCTATGCTGCTGACCGCCAGACAACGGTTGACCGCATACAGCAGTTAGTTGACGAGGGCGTCTACCCCGCCAAGTTGTTTTAATCGGTAAATGGTTTTTTGAATTGGTAATGCTTGAGCCAATAATGACTGAGAGGGAGTGCACCCAATTGCGCTCCCTCATTGATGAGTCCAATACCGTGCTGCTGTGCTGTCACCAGAATCCTGATGGCGATGCCATGGGATCTATGTTAGCGATGGGCGAAGTGTTGAGCCAGTTAGGAAAGGATGTCGTGATGGTGGTGCCCGACCTGTACCCTGACTACCTCCAATGGCTACCCAACACGCAGAAAGTGGTGCGCTATGATAAGCGCAAGGATTTTGTCGATACGATGCTGAAGATAACACAACTGGTGTTCTGTCTGGACTTCAACAGCGCCTCGCGTACCGACGAGATGGCTGCCGCCCTTGTCGCCTCGCCAGCAAAGAAAGTACTCATCGACCACCATCCGGGGCCGGACATCGACGCCGTGCTCTGCATCTCTCATCCTGAGGCTTCGTCAACCTGCGAACTGGTGTTTCGCGTAGTTTGGCAGCTGGGACTTTTCGAGCAACAAACAAAAAACTATGCCATACCCGTCTATACCGGCATGATGACGGATACGGGCGCTTTTACCTATAACAGCAATAACCCCGACATCTTCTTTATCATCTCGCAGTTGCTTACCAAGCACATCGATAAAGACAAAATCTACCGCAACGTCTATCACAACTATTCTGAACATCGTCTGCGCCTGGTGGGACACGTACTGTGTAACAAATTGGTCGTTGACGAAGCGCGCCATGCCGCCTACTTCACGCTGACGCGGCACGACCTCAAGGAGTTCCATTTCATCAAGGGCGATGCCGAGGGACTGGTTAACATGCCGCTGCAGATAAAGGGCTTGAAACTGAGCATCTCTCTGCGTGAAGATACTGACAAGAACAACCTGATATGGGTGTCGCTGAGGTCGGTCGATAAGTTCCCGTGCAACGACATGGCGGCGCGTTTTTTCAATGGCGGCGGACATCTCAATGCCTCTGGCGGACGCTTGTATTGTTCCATCGACGACGCTGTCAAGGTGGTCGAGGAGGCGTTAAAAGCGTTTGAAGACACGTTAAAATAATGCAAATGAGCAAGGTTTTCGTTTTTTATTACTACCTTTGCCTCGATTTTACAACACGAACGTAAGCATGAAAAGATTTATTTACTCCATAGTGGTTCTCTGCACGCTGCTCTTGATGGCAGGGTGTGAGAAGATTGAGACCTATGCCGACATGAAGGAAAAAGAGCAGGCTGCTATCAGCAACTTTATTTCCAGTCAGGGCATCAACGTTATTGATGAGGCTACCTTCAACGCTCAGGGTCAAACTACTGATTTGAAGACGAACCAGTATGTCCGCTTCTCGCGTAACGGCGTGTATATGCAGATAGTGCGCAAGGGGAGTGGCAGCAAGTTGGAGGAAAACAAGAACGTCGTCCTGCTGTGCCGCTTCTATGAGCGCAACATCCAGACCGACTCCATCGTCAATCGTAACGACATTCATGCCTATAAGGTGTTGACGGGCTTCGGCACCATCGATGTCTCCACATACCTTGACAAGATGAACGTCAAACGTACGGGAACAACGATCACCGCCTCGTTCATCAAAGGCATGATGTACCAGTACCATGGCTCTTCGACGGTGCCCTCCGGATGGCTCGTCCCACTGAACTATATCAATGTGGGTTACACCGAGGAGGCTGACGATGAGGTGGCAAAGGTCAGACTCATCGTTCCTCACTCCCAGGGTACGGCTACCGCATCAGCCAGTGTTGTACCTTATTTTTATGAAATCAGCTTCCAACGCTCATTATAAAAACTTTAGTTTATTCTTATGACGCTTATTAAATCGATATCAGGAATACGTGGCACCATCGGCGGAGCCACAGGCGATACTCTCAACCCGCTGGACATTGTTAAGTTTACAACGGCCTATGCTATGTTCATAGGCAAAGGCAAGGAGGGAAAGAAGAAGATTGTTGTTGGGCGCGACGGACGCATTTCCGGACCCATGGTGCGCGACGTGGTGTGTGGCACCTTGGTGGGTATGGGGTTCGACGTGCTTGACATCGGATATGCTTCCACACCGACTACCGAGTTGGCTGTACGCATGTCGCAGGCCGATGGCGGTATCATCATCACTGCATCGCATAATCCGCGCCAGTGGAACGCCCTGAAACTGCTTAACAGCGAGGGCGAGTTCCTAACGGCTGCCGACGGTCAGCAGGTGCTTGACATGGCTGCCAAAGAGCAGTTCTGCTATGCTGACGTTGACCAGCTGGGAAAGGTGGTGTACGACGACTCTTTCGATGACCGCCATGTGCAGTCGGTACTCGACTTGCAGTTGGTCGATGCTGACTTGATAGCAAAGAAGAAGTACCGCGTTTGCGTCGACAGCATCAACAGCGTGGGAGGTCTCGTCCTGCCTAAACTGCTCAATCGCTTGGGCGTTACTTATAAGTTCCTCAACGGTCAGGTGACGGGCGACTTTGCCCACAATCCGGAGCCCCTTGAAAAGAACCTCTCGGGTATCATGCAAGAGATGAAGAGCGGCGCCTACGACCTGGGCATCGTGGTCGACCCTGATGTTGACCGTTTGGCATTTATTGACGAGAAAGGCCAGATGTTCGGTGAAGAATACACGCTTGTCAGCGTTGCCGACTACGTGTTGCAGCATACGGCGCGAAAAGATGCTCCCCTCTATACCGTTTCCAATCTCTCGTCGACGCGTGCTCTGCGCGATGTTACCGAGAAGTACGGCGGCCGTTATGCTGCCGCTGCTGTAGGCGAAGTCAACGTTACCACAAAGATGAAGGAGGTGGGCGCCGTCATCGGTGGCGAAGGCAATGGTGGCGTTATCTATCCCGAGAGTCACTACGGTCGCGATGCACTTGTCGGCATTGCACTCTTCCTGACCTCGTTGGCAACGAAAGACTGCAAGGTGAGCGCGCTGCGTCAGACGTTCCCCGACTACCAGATAGCCAAAAATCGCATCGATCTGACGCCCGAAACGGATGTCGATGCCATCCTCGTGAAGGTGAAGGAGCTGTTTGCACAAGACCCCACAGCTACCGTCAATGATATCGACGGCGTGAAGATCGACTTCCCCGATCGCTGGGTACACTTGCGCAAGTCGAATACCGAACCCATCATCCGCGTGTACAGCGAAGCCGCTACCATGCAGGATGCCGACGCCCTAGGCAAGCAACTCATGCAGGTGGTGTACGATATGCAGCGATAGGT
>Ga0247609_10000357_pt1 | contig 65468 bp, 133 predicted proteins | sample 172DNAGHGlowgp2_FD_193487 | JGI IMG/M metagenome (GOLD analysis project Ga0247609, IMG submission 193487) | Sheep rumen microbial communities from Palmerston North, Manawatu-Wanganui, New Zealand - 1728 DNA GHGlow gp2 | ecosystem: Host-associated > Mammals > Digestive system > Stomach > Rumen ...
AAAGATTTTATATAATCTTCATATCCTATTTGATTTTGTCCGCCATACTAAATTTTTATTGCTAAAATGATTTACAAGTGTATCAAATCTATATCCTATTTTTGTGGCTGACATTTCAGGACTTATTAAACCTACATTATATCCTATTTGCCAACTATGTGATAACATTTTATTTAATATCCAACTTTTTCCTTGTCCTATTCTTGCAAATAATACCACTAATTCTTCACCGCCTTGAAAATCCTTTGAATATTGTGTCTAATTCTTCAAATCCTGTTGTTATATATTGTTCATCTTTTCCTTTTAATTTTTCTTGATATTCATTGAATCTCTGTTCTGCATTTTGTATTATATCTATTCCGTTCTGTCTTTTGTAAACTTGTTAATTTTGGTATTTCCTGCAATAAATATGCTACCGCTTCTTCACTATTTGATTTTAATTTTTCTGCAACATTCTGTACCACTGGTACTGTTTTATAATATAAATATTCTTCATTTATTTTGTCTGTTAAGTATTTATCACTTTCCGTTACCTCTATTAAATTAAATTCTGGGAATTGATTTAAAAATGTTTCTTTATCAGGCACTTTTCCATATTGTTTATAAAAATTATCTATATATTCAAATTCTTCTTCGTATTGCAAAAACATTTCTTTTGATAGATTATTATTTAATACTAAATCAAAATTACCTGTTTTTAATATTTTGTTAATTGACTGCAAAACAACCATAATATTTTACCCCTTAATAAATTGTCTATTAAATAATTTATTACATAAAACATCCTTTTGTTCATATAAATTTCTCCAATAAATAAAATTATTATGATTATCTGCCAACAATTCTTCATATTGAATTTTTAATTTATCATAAGCATTTTTATAAAAGTCAACTAATTCAGTTTGTAACTTTAATTGCTCTAATAAAGGCGCATCTCCTGAATTTTCTGGATAGTATTTTACACTATCGTTATTTTTAATATTATAAATTAATCCACAATTATTATAATAATTTATCCAATATTGTTCTCTTTCGTTTAGCTTATATTCACTACATTCTTCAACAATTTCAAACTTAAAATTTTCTTTACCATATTTATCCCAATCATTTTGTAATAAATTATTTACATGTTTATGCTTATTTAATAAACATCTATGATGTTTTTTTCTATTTTTAATATTTTTAGATTGACCAACATAAACTTTTTCATTCACTAAATTAGTAATTTTATAAATTCCAATCATAATATTTTACTCCTTATTTTTGTTGTAATGCAATTTGTAATTTTTCTTTTGATGTTTGCTTATCTTCGTAACTTTTTAAAATTTTAACCACTTCATCAACTATATCTTCTCCACATAAAACAACAAAAGGCAAATCAAATATATGTAATTTATCTTTTTCTATATGTTGTGCATTATCTTGCTTATGTTCTTTTAAGTAATTAAAATCGTTTTCACTTAATTTCCAACCCGTTCTATCTTCTAATTGCTTTATACTTAAATTTCCGAACATCATATTAAACACCTCTCCTATCATTTCCAAATAACTCAACTACCGTTGAATCGTTGTAAATTCTCGATTTTAATCTATTACCAACTGCATTTACAAGTTCCTCCTCATTAAGATTTCCTGTATATATATTGGATTTTCCTGCTAAAATTCTTTGGTCTATATAAGTTAATAAATTCGTATGATCATAATCGCTTAATTTTCCTGCTGCTATATCATCCCATATAACTAAATCAACTTCTAATAGTTGTTTTTTCGTATCTTCAAATTCTTCATCTTTTTTATTTATTATTTCTTTAAATTTAGTTAAAAAAGATGGTACATGAATAAATAATCCTCTTTGTGTGAATCCATTTCCAGCCCATATTTTATTAAAATATGCTTTCATAAATTTTATTGCCCATGTTGTTTTACCATTGCCAAATCTTTCACTAAATATATATAAATTTTCCCCATTTTTTATAAAATTTTCTATATCTTTTTTTAATTCATTTAAAAACTTATAATTTTCTATATCAACTTTTTGTGGTATTAATTCTACATTAAATTGTTCCCCTTTTGGTATATTACTTGTTTCAATTAAATATTTCATTTCTAAATATCTTATACAATTTAGTTGACAACTATCTTTGTAATTATTACAAGTGTTTTTATACCAACAAGACATATTTACTTATTATCCTCCTCTAATAACTCTTGTACTATGGTGCTATGCCTTTATCCCAAGTATAATCTTCTCCAGTTGCTTCATCATATTCATAATGTTGTACCCATTTATCATAATCATTTCCTGTTAAAATTCTTACAATTTGGTCTATTACCCAAGTTTTATGATGTTCTCCATCTATTTGACCATATTGAAAAATTAATCCTAAAATATTATTATTCTTTTCTTTTTCTTTATTATATAGGTCTTTCCACTTTTTTAAAATTCCTTGTATATCATCTTCACTATCTAATCCTTCATTGATTATAATATCTGTTTGTTCTTGTAGTCCTTTTATCTCTTCTTCGCTCATGCTCTACTCCTCCTCTAGCAATTCTGGATTATCCCATTTATTGCCTATTACTTCTCCACTTCTAGGAACATAATCAATACATAATGTTCCTTTGCTGTCATTTTTTATTGTATATGAAGCTGTTTCCTCATTCCAAACAACAATAAAATTTTCATAATATAATTCTCTCGTTTGATGATTTTCCAAACGATATTTTACTATATCTCCCTCAAATATTTTTGTTCCATTTTTATCTTTTAATCCTGTATATTGTCCTATTGTATCTTCTATAACATCATATCTTGAACCATCTATTGTGCTATTATCACTTATTTCATATACATTACACATTTGTGTTGGTTGTAATAAATCTCCATAAATCCATTCACAATCGCTTTGTCTTTGCCCGTCTAAATTCTATTTCCCTCATTTTTACACTTCCCTTTCTTTCTTTGTAAAGTATTCTATCCATTCATCTTTATTATAACAACGATATCTTCCTAATAATTCGCCGCCTTTTTCTTTTTTAAAATAACAAAATTTTGCTTCTGTTATCATTTCTGCCATTAAATCTATTACTTTATCTTTTTGTTGTAGTTGCTCTTGTTGTTTTTCTATTAGATTTAATATATTTTTACATATATAATCTGGAATATGGCACACACCCTTTTCAGTATTTGTATCTATCCAATATTTAAAATCTCCTATTTCTTTCTTTTCTTTTTCTGACATAGCTCCTCCTTACCACTCCTTATATGTTTTTTCATTATTCATAATTCTTATAATATCTTTCCAATGCTCTCTATATTCTTTAAATTCTCCTATAATATGTCTATTACCTATTCTGTCATCATCAATATAATCTGCAATGGTTTCTGTATAAGAATCTATATAGTTTTGTGCATATTCTTTTATACTTTCTATTATTTTTATAGCTTCCTTTATAGTTTCTTCCATTTCCTTTGCACTATCATCAGCTGCTTTAAATCCCTTTAATTTATTTATTAGTTCTTCCATATTAGTCCTCCTTAATCTTCTCTAGTTTTTATAATAATTTTGTTGTCTTTTTCTTTTATTCCTATAACCTTTTTGCATATATAATCTCCTTTTTTATTATGTACACCTGTCTCGCCATAATTAGCTTGATGAATAGGTGTTTCTAAATCCATAATAAATTCTCCACCTTTATATCCTTCATACATAGAACCATTTACATTAAATGCTTTTCGGTATAATTCATCTGTGTAACATTCTCCTTCATCTGAATATTCTAAAGCTAATTCGCAATAACTTCCTCTCCAACTACTAAATTCAGTTGGGACATTGCCATCATCAAATTCTACTTGTAAAAATTTATCCTTATATTGTTTCAAATCTTCTATTAAGTTTCCTAAATTATATTCTTTTCCACTCATAATTTTTTGTGTATTATTTATATTGTTTATAAAATCTTGCATATTCATTTCATTATTCCTCCTTCTTATGCTTCTTTGCATAAACTATATTTTATTCTCCTTTGTTTAATAATTCTTGTAAAACTTCTTTTCTTATTTTATCTTTTTCTAATATTTCTAACTTTTCATCAGTATTATGAATTGGAGAAGTAACAATATCCATTTTTCTTCTTTTTATTTCTTCTATCTTTTCTTCTATCTCATCTTTACTAACTGAATTATCTAATGCTGATTCTAATTCTTTATTTCTTGCTATTAGATTTTCTATGTATTCACTTAATTGTTGTACGCATTTTGTATTCAAAATTATATCTTCTGTTAAGTATATAATATCTTTATTTTTACTTCTTTCTATTATGTTTCTAGCAATATAATCTCCACCTAATTCATCAATTTTCAATACTTCCATAACTACTCCTTTACTTTATACAGTACTAAATTAAATTGTTCGTGGGTTACCCATTTATATCCTCCTGCGGTCTTATTTTTTCCTGTAATACATTGGCTTATATTTTTTCTGTTTATGCCTAGTTGTTCTTGTACTTCAGTAGCAGATTTCCATTCTTTTATAAATTCTCCTTGTAAACTTAATTGAATAATTGGTTCGTTCTTATTTTCTTTACACCATAACCTAATTGTATCTCTTTGCTTTTTAGTGTTTTTAGCTAAATTCATCTTATAAGCGTGTAATTCATTTTCACTTCTCGTTGCCCATTCAAGATTTTTTACTCTATTATCAGTTTTTATTCCATTTATATGATTAACTGTTTCTTTATTTAAAGGATTATTAATAAAAGACATTGCTACAATTCTATGTACACCATATTTTTTATTAACTCCGTTTTTACTTAACTCGACTCTTTCATATCCCTCTTTGCCTATAAATGTCTTTTTTATTATTTCTTTTACATTTCTTTCACTTTTTTGATATTTTGTTTTTCTTTTTAAGGATTTTATTTTGCCTAAATTACTAATTTGATATAAACCTTCATATCCGAGGAATATCTTTCCATACTTCTCCAACTTTTATTTCCTTATCTTCTTCCCACTCTACTCCATTTAGTTTTCTTGTCGCTCTTAATTCTTCATCATCTAAATCAAATGCCATAATCTCTACTTCCTTTCTTTTAATTCTAATAAATCCACCTTATATTACATAAAATACCAATTATATAATATATAGATACTTCAACTGAAGTCTTTCCATTTATAACCCCAATTATAACTAATATAAAAAACACAATTTGCAATATTTCAAAACATAATTTCATTTACTCACCTCGCATTCATTTTCTACCCTCTGTAATTGTCTTTTTACTTTATACTTCATACAATTTGTTACATTTTCTATATCAATATTATATTTTTGTCTTATTTGCTCTAATAATACTAAAACATCTGCAAATTCTTCAACAATATGTGTATTAGCATGATTTTCTAATATAGCCTCAGTTAATTCATATATCTCCTCATTTAATTTCTTTAGTTGATTATTAACTCCATAATGATTTATTATTTTCAAATATTCATTCATTTTTGCTTCTTGCCTTTCTTAATTTATATTCCTTTATAAAAATTTTATCCAATTCTTTTCTACTGAAAATAAAATCTTTTGTACCCTTGTTAATATATACTATATCATCAGAAATTTCAAAATGTAAATAACATTTACGTTTTCGATTTTCTGTTATTTCTAATCCTGTAACATTATAACTACCCATAATTTACTCCTAAACCATAAATTTTATTTTTTCTATTTGTTCATGTGTTATTATTGATTTAACGTCTCTTTGGCAGTAATCAATCTCGCTATCATCTGAATTATAATCATTACACCTAATTACTACCCTTGCCCCATTCAGGTAAACAAAATCATCGACTTTGTCTCCGTTAATATAGTCACCGTTGCTCTACTAAATCAATTATATTATAACTATTTTTGCCTAAGATTATTTTATTAATTTCAGTTATATCAAATTCATCTGGAACAAATCCTGCTCCTACCACAAAACCTGTTTCTTGTTCAATTATAATTTTAGAAATTTTATCAATTTCCCATTTTGTTATTTTTCCATCGTATCGGTTATAAAAATATACAGGTTTTGGTGGATTGTTTAACTTTTCTTGTGTCTCTTTTTTATTCATTCATATTACCCCCTATTTTCAATTTTAAGCACTTTTTATATTTAAGTAATATAATTTGTTGTCTAAACTATAAAAAGTTCTAATTTTGCTATTTTTGTTTAAATCTGCACTATATAAATTGATTGTATAATCAAGTATTATAATTTTGCCAATCAGTTACTAAACAATTTTCGTTAAAATACTCTTTTTGTAATTGTGTCATATCTGCAACTGGTAATTTTTCTAAATACTTTTCTTTTTCTATATCTGACAATTTATTAAACTCAATATCATTTAATGTGCTTTTACCTATATCATGGTTTGCTGTATTATCAAATGTTGGTTTTGAACTATAACTTATTTTTGGTGTTCCTTTAAAAGTATTTTTTTGATTTAAATAATCTTCGAAATGAGATTCTTTAAATAAAGTGCTAGGTTTAACATAATCTTCATACGTAGTTCCTTTCCATTCTTGCCATTTTTTGTCTATAACGTCATAAAAATCATCTAAAACAAACCCATCTTTAAATCTTGCTTTAATAAGTGAAACTGTATCTTTTCTATTATAGGTGTATTTTTTACCTGTGGTTTCATTTAAATAGTCTATAATACATTTTATATTTTCTTTTAATAGTTCTTCTTTTTTAATTGCTTTTATAGTTTTTTCAGATTTATTTAAAAAATCTTCTGTTTCAATATTATCTATATTTTCATTTATTTTATTTTTTTCTTTTGTTTCTTTTTCTATATCTAATTTATTAGATATAGATTTGTTTAATACATTATTTTCAACATCTTGAAAAACAACATCTTGATTTTTAAGTTCTTGTTCAAAAGTTTCAACCTTAAAAGTTTTATTAATTATATCCTGTCTAGGTTCAGCAAATATATAATATGCCCAATCTTTTATTCGCCCATTTTGATAGATATGCTTTTTAGTATGATATCCATTAATTTCTAATTCTTTTAATAAATTAGTTATTTCATACTTACTAGTTCCAGTTTGTTTAGCAATTCCTGATATTGTAAAATCCCAATTATTCGGCAATGATAACATGTATCCTAAAAGCCCCTTTGCCGCCAAACTAATTTCTTTATTTTGTAAAAAATCATTTTTTAGTATGGTTGTTTTATTGAAAATTAATTTTTTAAATATAGGCATAGTTATTTATTCCTCCTCAACAAATTTTATTAATCCTAATTTAAATAAATCTTCAAAAATTTCTGGTATATCAAACAAATCACATGTTGTATTAGTAATTGAATCATATGTGGTTTTATTGTTAACCACGGTCACTCTAAATTTAAAATATCCATTTTTATCTACTAATATTTCCAATATTTTATTATCTGTATTCTTAACTAAATATTCGTACCAAATATTTTGGGTATCTTCAATATTTACTTTTTCAAATCCTAATTCTTCTAAAAAATGAAATGGAATAGCTAATCCATCATGAATTTTTTTTAATTTTAATCTTTTCATATTAAACCTCCTATAAATAAAATAAAAAGTGATATAAGAATTCCGCAAAACTTATATCACTTTTAAATATATATAAAACGATTGTTTATCGTATTTATAACACTATTAAATTGTCTACGGAATTTTATTATAATTATTATACTATATTTTTAATAAAAAATCAATACAATTTATTAAATTTAATCTAATTTTTTTCCACAATATGGACAATATGATATTGGTAATTTGCCTATAAGATGGTGGTCTTTATAATTATTATCATAATAACTTACTTCTGCTAATATATTTTTATCATCTTTATAAATTGCTAAATATAGTCCAATTGTATTATTATCGTTTCTCCATATTTTAGCAGCCAATTTATTATTATCTTTATTTTCACATTTCCAACACATAATATCACCTACCTCAAAAATGTTTTAATTATTTCCTCAATTTGATTGTCTACTTGTTTATTGCAATCATCAATTAATAATTGTCTTTCTTTATCGGCATCAACATCATTAAAATTATCTATTTGTCTTTCTTCTCCGATATTCTATCGTATAGTATTTTTCTTGAATCTTTACACTTGCACGACTTGAAAATTTTATTGTTTTTGGTATTGCTTTTGATATATATTGTTCCATATTATACCTCCTTAAAATGGTAACATATCTTTATCTGTCATATCTAAATCTTTAATAATTTGGTCTAACATATCACAAATTTCGTATCCTTCAACTGTATTTATATCTTTTCCGTAATATTCACATATTCTTTTAGCCTGTTCCATTGTTATTCCATAATATAATAAATTATCACTTACTATCATAATTTATTCTCCTCCTCAACTATTTCATTTCTAATTTGTTGTAAGTTATTAATTAAATCATCTAATTGTTCTATACTATTTATACTAAACCCTGAACTATATTTTGCTATTTTTATATCTGTAATCACATCACAAATTCTATTAATTATTAAATATATAATTATAAATGCTATTATAAGATCTAACCAAAACCATTGGTTTTCCAACATAATTATTCTCCCCTCTTTACGCTAACTTTTAAAGTTATAATTTCTTTTGTTTCTTTATAAGGTGCTAATATTGCAGGGTCTAATTTCCCGTTATAAATCATATCTTCTACTTTATCCCAATTAATAACTGGAACTAAATCAATAGTTTCTTTAGCATCTATCTCTAGTAATTTTTCTATTAAAGCAGGTTCATTAAAATTTTCTCTTTGTTGTATATTCATTTTTGCTATCAATCCATTATCTGTTTCAAATTCTCCTGTATTTAAATGTAACATTAATTCTTTTATTTCTTTATTTGTTGTATCAGTTGCCTTTTTATAAAAATCTAAGTTTGCTTTATCTTGATAATAACCTCTTATAAGAGTATTTAACAATCCTTCATCTTTATTAAATGATAATAACTTTTCTTCATTAAATGTTTCCTCAGGTAATGGCACTTGTATATCTTTTGGTATAATACTTTCAAATTCTTGTATAGTATATTCTTTATCATCTTCAAAATATTTTGTATCTAATAAGGATATTTTTAATTTTAAGCACCATTCTGTTATGGTATGTGTGTCGGCTTGTTTATCAGCGTTAAAATTTGTTGGGATATCATTTATTCCATTTATTTCTCTACTCATTTATTTTTCCTCCTTTTTATATTTCTTAAATAATCCATTATGTGTATGAGGTACCCACTCGCTAAATGCTAATATTGCAGGTATATCTTTTTCATCCCATACTCTATCACCTCTATTTCCAATTATTTCATATTTTGGTAATATAGGCATTCCCTCTTTTTGTAATTGTATTAATATTTCCATAGGTGTTTCATTAATAAATTGATACCATCTTTTTATTGTGTATGCAGTTTTTCCTATCCTAGCTGCCACTTGACTTGTTGTTAATTTTGCCACCTGTATTCACCTCCTCCAATTCCTCAAATAAATATAATATTTGATACTGTTTTTTTATTAATGTATTTGTTTTAATTGCCCTGTCAAAACTTCTAGGTCTAATATTAAGAAATTTAATAATTTCCATTAATGTTCCAACTCTCATAAGCTGTTCTTTATTTTTTAAATCATATACTCCATAAATTCTCATTTGTATACTTCCTTTCTATTTATTTTTTCTTGTGTCTTTTTCTGAATTATTCTTTTTCATTACTATTACAGATAAACTAACTGCTAAAACTAATTCAACAATTCTGGTTATATAATTACTATCTAAATCATAAATATATTTTGCAACTTCTTGAATAAGATATGTTATTTTTGGACTTACTATATAAATTAAACCTAACATCACAATAAATAATATAATTTTAATAATTTTTATTTTACTCATTTTACTTTACCTACCTTTACAAAATTTCCTTTAAAAATAATTCTTTTTCTGCCAACCTTCTTTTTGTTAATCCCTTTTTATATTTAGAACTACCACTTCCTGTATATGCTGTAATATGTTCTGCTATTTCTGTTACTGTTCTATTTTTTGTCAATTTCTTTAAATTAGAATTTCCACAATTAAATGTAAAACTTACTAAAGCATCAAATTGGTTTTGATTTAATTTTAAATTTAATTTATTAACACAATTTATTGCAGTTTCTAAATCTTGCTTCAAATAATCTTCTGCTTGTTCTTCTGTTATTATTTGTCCTTCATGTATACTTGATGTACTATGCCCATATCCTATTGTATATTTTGATTCACCTTCTAATTTATATGCCTCTAAATGTAATCCTTCAAATTTCTTAATTAAATCAATGCAATTTTGTGATATATCATTTATTTGTCTTTCTTGCCTAGGTTCTTCTGCACTTCGACTTAATGATAATTCCTCATGTTCTAGTATAGTCGGTGGCAGTTCTTCATTATCTACTTCTTGAATTTGTTGCTCATCTATTTCTAATATTTCATTAAATAATGGTTTCTGTGGTAATATTGTAATTAATATTGCCAAAATTATATTTATAACTATTAATCTTTTCATTTGTTGACTTTACCTACCTTTACTTTATTTCTTAACCTATATTTATTATACTATATTATAATAAATATGTCAATAGTTTTTATAATTTTATTTATGAAAGTAAAAATTCAATTAACTGAGTTTTATTTTGATTAGTTAATTTTCCGTCTACTAATAAATCCGCCATAGCACCCTTTTTTTCAACCAATTCATGTATTCTTTCATCAATAGTATTTTTGCAGATTAAGAATATTATATTTATATTTTCAGCTGTTCCGATTCTATGTGCTCTGTCCTCTGCCTGTTCCCTTGTGGCTCTTGTCCACGGCTCATCTAAGAATATTACATAAGTTGCTTTGGTTAATGTCAATCCTGTTCCGCATTGCACCAGTAGTACCAATTATAATTTTACAAGTATCATCTTCCATGAATTTCTTTTCTTGAGTTACTCTGTCTTTTGTTTCGCCTGTTATAATAGCGGGATTATATTTTTTGTATCTTTCATAAGTTGGATTAGTCATAGAAGTCCAATTACTGAATATTATTGCTTTATGTCCATTTCCTATAATTTCCTCTAATAATTCATCTAATCGTTCTAGTTTTGCACTTTCTTTTATTTTGCTACTTAATATTCCTGTATAACCTGTTGCCTGTCTTAATCTCATCATTTCAGCAAGTGGATTTACTGCATTTACAACTAAATCAATATTTTGTTTTGTTTCTTGATATACTTCTTTATAGATTTTTTCTTGTTTTGGGGTCATTTCAACATATTCGATTGTATATATTTTTTCAGGTAAATCTAAAACATCTTTTTTTAATCTTCTTAACATTATATCTTCAAATTGTTCTTTCAGTTGGTCTAAATGTTTATATCCCATTACTTGATAACCGCCGAATCCACCCATTATGCAATAATGATTTTTAAAACTGTAAAATGTATGTTTTTCATAACCTAACCATTTCATAGGGGCGTATAAGTCTAATGGATTATTCATTAAAGGCGTTCCTGTCATTGCTATCATTGTTTCTGCATGTAATTTCAATAAGTGTTTTCCTTGAATGCTTGTAACTGACTTTGCTTTGTGAATTTCATCTACAACTATCATATTTATTATTTGTTTATCACATAAAATCTTCAATTGTTTAATTATAGTTTCATCTCTTAAAGTTTCAATATTAGTTATTAAAAAATAAGGATATAAATCATCTAAAATTTGCATATTAATTAAATCTTCAGACCTATTAGCCATATTACCTATATATTCTTTATCTTTCCTGTATCTAGTTCCTAAAATATATGCTTTCTCATTACTATGCTTTTCAACTTCTGCTTTCCAATTCCATTTAAGCCCATTTACACCACATATAATTAAACAATGTCTATAATTTTTTTGTTGTTTCTTTATACAAGCAATATGAATGACCTGTGCGGTTTTGCCACAATTATGAACAATAAAATTATTACATACAAAATTATGTATTCTTTCATTTTTATCTAATATAATATCATATACATCTTGTCTAATATCCTTTTCAATTTTAGTAATTTTACATTCTTGTGGACACAAATATATAGTAGTATGTCCCCTCTTAATTTCTGTAACATTTTCATTAAATTGAGGTAAACTATACATTTTTGTGTCACTATGAATTTTTGCATGTTCCGACTTTGTCAACATTTGTAAATTTTCTAATCTATTATCTGTCTTTATAGCATTTTTATGATGTACTACATATATAGAAGTATCTATTTCATAACCTAGATATTGTTCATATACATAAATATGCTCTAATATTCCATCTTTATAATTTTTTCTTTTTCTTAATGGTTTACCTCGTAATACAACATATCCATCTTCATTTAATTTTTTAGAAATATAATCTCCTTTATATTTTCTGCCATCTTTTAACCATTTATTCACACAAGTATGACAGTAACCTTTATATTTTGCATATTGATATGTTACTAAATTTTCAGTAGTTCCACACATTGGGCAACATTCAATTCCATTATTAAATACAGTATCACCCACAGATAAATTTTGAGCTTCTATCCAACCTTTTGGGGTGTAAATTAGATGGTCAGGAGTACAACTTATATAATGATTATCTGTATAAATTCGTATAGTTTCTTTATACCCACTATAAATTACATCTTTTATACTATAATATCTAAATCTACCGTTTATTAAACTTTTAATTTGCATATTTTTATAAAATCTAGTATTTTCGTTATGAAAATTCTTATATAGATTTTTTAATTTCATTTTTATAGTAGTTTTATCATTTGGACATTTAACTTGTACTTTACAATTTTCGCCTATACAACCTTGTTCATCTCCGTAATAAAAATCTATCATATTTAAGTCCATAATTAATACCCTCTATTTGATGTTTAAATGGCTCTATTTTAAACTTATAGTCTTTAGGTATATAATTATATTCTTTACCGTTCAAAATGCAAATTTGACGTATTTTTACGTAAATCTGATATATTTAATTCATAATCTTTTAATGCCTCTTTCAATTTATCAAAACTTTTAATCGGTAATTCCCATTCTCTAATATTTGGATTATAATATCTAATAGATTGTTCTTTTATTTTATTTACTATTATTGGGTCATAAGGAAATGAAACATATAAACTATATTCTCCATTACATTTATTTGATTTATCTATTTTTATATTTATCAAGTTTACACCTCCAATAAATTATTTACTTTTTCAATATCAATAAATTGTGTATTGTTATCTATTCTATTACATAATTCAGTCATTACTAAGACTGCAATTTCTTCATTATCATAAGTATCAATTAATTCATTTTCTAGCATTAAATTATATCCCATAAATGTATTATCATGATAATGTTCTAGTATTTCGAATTGGTCACCTAAATTAAATTTTACAATTTCATCATTTCCATTTAAAATTTTAATCATACTGATTAACCTCCTTAAATAAGGTGTTTAGTGCTAGTTTAGATAATACCCAACTTATTTGATTGCATTCATCAATAATACAAGGACTTCCCCAATTATTTTCTCTTATATAATAGGTCATACCTATAGTTAATTTTTTATCGTTTATTATATGTCCTCCAATGTATTTATATTTTTTACAAGTATTGTTATCTCTATGTTCAATAATCTTCATATTTCTTTACCTACCTTTCTCCTAATTTAATGTATTATATATATCTACAATAAATTTATCTATATCTGTATCAAGCATTTCTTCCATAGTTTCAGGGTTTGTTATATCATTTTGAATTAATAAGTTTATAATATAGTCCTTTACTATGTCTGAAAATAAGGTAAAATTATTTGATTCTATATTATTAATATTTAATCTTACAAAATCAATAACCTCAATTTCATCATCTTTAAAAACTCCGTTATCCACTAACATAATAGTTAATAAATCCTTTACAATTTCAAAATCTAAAAATAATTCTTTCATATTTCTTTACCTACCTTTCCTTAACTTAAATTTATTATACTATATTATAATTAATTTGTCAATATAATTTTATAAAAATAAAAAAAGAATTATCTAAAACTAGATAATTCAATATATGGAGGTGTGTATAGGAATTGCACCTATGTAAAAAGTTTTGCAGACTTCCTCCTCACTACTCGGACAACACACCATATATAATTAGCCTTATTTCAAGGCTAATTAATAATTGATTTCCAATAACAATAAAGTTTCTCATCTTCGGTATGTTTTGCATCAGAATCATAGTACCAATCTTCTGCCATTTGTATATATCTTTGTAAAGTTTCATTATTCATTTCTTCGCCTAATACGTCCCCAAAATCAGAATATAACATATTCATTATAACATATGCAGATATAATTGGTAAATTAAATTGATATTGATTTTTTAGTTGCTCTATCTCATTTAAAGACCATTTTGCTTTAGGTTGCATTTTATTTACCCATTCTTTTGCCATATTTCCATCTAATACTTTACCCATAGCAATTTCATATAAATCACATTCTATTTTATTATAAGTATCTTCATCAACATCTTTTATATAAAATATAGTGTCCTCTAACACATCTCTTAAATCTTCCATTTTCTTATTGTCATTGGAATTTATTATTTTATCGATGTAAATTTTGTGCATTTGTTGAATCTCCTTTCAACAATTTAATAATTTCCTTATTTTGTTCAATAATTATCTGTAATAAGTCAGTATCTTGATGTTGTAAATATTCTAATATTTGTCCATTATTAACTTGACTTTTATTCATTTGCCAAGATTCAAGCTGTGCTATATTCGCCATTACAGATAAAATAAACCAAAAATTTCTATCTTCATTATTCATTATTAGTTACCTCAATCAAGCAAGTCGTTCAATCGTCAATGACGGATTGTTAACTGTTATAGGGTTTGCTGTATTGTTTTTGATTGTAAATATATCACAACAATTACATGGGACTTGAACTAATATTTCTGCTGCTACATTTTCAAATGTATCAACGGTTGTTCCAGGTGTTTGCATTTCTCCACCTATAATATTTTCTCCTGCATTTGTTATATTTAAAGTTATTTGTCCGGCTACTGTTGGAGATACATTTGCATTAAAATGTATTTCATATATTCCAGGTTTTGTAATTTCAAATATTCCACTATTTACACTATTGAAATTTAACCATCCTTTACATCCATTACATGAACCTGTTCTTACATTAGTTCCATTAAATAAAACATTTGCACCTGCATTTACTACTTGAACGGGATTAGTTGATATCGCATTTATCATTTTTATTTCCTCCTTATTATAAAAAATAGGGATAGAATATATCTATCCCTTGTAAATTTAAGCAAAAATCACAAAATTGTGAAAATAGATATAGATATTATCTAAAATTGCTTATTATAAATAACTTCCATTTCCATTGCATCCGCATCCAGGATTTTGGTTGCAAGTGAATATTGGTGTTCTTCCATAAACTGGTGTACTTGGTACTGGGCAGTTTGAAAGTCTATTATATAGAGCATCTACTTCATCTGCAAATCCTTTTGAAATAAAGGCATTTTGTGCAGTTTGAGAAGCTTGTAAATCTTTCATTAAAGTTTCTCTTTGTAAATCTGCTATCTTATCATTTTTAGCATCTAATTGAGCCTTAACTCCGTCTAATTCTAATTGACATAACTTGTCTAATATAGCCTGTGTATTTGCTGTTGCATTTGTGATGATATCACGAGTGTTATTTGCATCAGCGAAACGAGTTGCATTAGCTTCATTTTGAACTATATTTTGAGTTTGGCAAGTTGCTAATCTGTTGTCGCAGCAGCATTGTGCTAATTGACTTTGTAGCCCATTAAATCCGTTTAATGTTGATATTTGGTTACTAAAGTTTTGTTGCATATCTGCTATTTGTCTATTGTTTGCAGCGATTTCTGAATTATAAAAACCATTTGTAATTGCACTTGTTACGTTAGCAGTACTATTAGCAACTTGACTTGTTACCCCATGAAATCCATCGCATAATTGAGTTGAAATATTATGTACTGCATCTCTAGTTCCTTCAATTTGGTTGCTTAAATGTAATGTATCGAATCCGTTATTAGTGTTATTCATGATTTCTTTTTGTCCATTAGATAACCATGCGTATTCATTATTGAATCCGCCACCAAAACCTCCTCCGAAACCATTTCCATTATTTCCCCATCCGCCCATAAGGGCTAAAATAAGGATAAACCATAACCATGAGCCGTCTCCAGTCATACCATTTCCAAATCCATTTCCGCCATACATTGGCATTACTGGATAAGGATAGCCATAATTTACATTTCTATCAGTATTTCCAACAACTGCTGCCACATCTGCAGGTGACATTCCACTACTTTCCATAATTTAAATTCTCCTTTCTATAATTTAATTTATAATAATTAAAAAATTATTATTTCATGTTTTGAATTTGGGACAAAACATTATCAGGTACCCCTAATTGTTTTGCTTGAGTTAATATTTTTTGTTTTGCCTCTGGGCTTGTATTTCCCATAAATTGTTGAATTAAAGGTCTTGGGTCTCCATTATTGTGCATTAAATTACTTATCATTTGAAATCCCATCGGATTTTTTGTTTCCAATTGTCTTAGATATGTTTGTATTATCGCTGGCATTGGCATTCATAATCGCCCCCTTTAACTCATTAATTTGTTTTTGTAATAATAAAATTGTAGTATCTTGTTCTTTTATCTTTTTGTCCTTTTCATCAAGTTCAATAACTTCCTCTGTACGATATGTTTTAATATTTCCAGCAACATCTTTAACCCATATAGTTGAAAAATCTTTAGTTGTGAAAATACCTGTTTTAATAACAAATGTATTTCTAACTTCATCTATATTATTAGCATATTTTCCCTCTAGTTCAGTTGTAGGTTGTGTTGGTGCAAGTTGAAAATTTTGTGTTATAGGTTGCATAGGTTGTTGCATTTGATTTTGATTTTGTTGGTATTGTTGCATTTGTCTATCTATTCTATCTCGCATATTTTGTAAATCTTGCATATAGTAATTATTATAAGGATTATAACCAATTGCCATTTTTTATTCCTCCACTTTCAAAATTCTTTTAACTTCCGCTATAAATGGTTCAAATTCTATACCATAATTATAGGCAACGCTTTCACCACAAGTTATACCTTGCTCTAGCATTTGTTTAAATCTTTCACGTTGATTTTTTCCCATTCCATAAACAAAAGTAATTGCATAATCTTCAGTACTATATTGGTTTTTTAATACTAATGAGTTACTTTTTGATTTTTCCATGGGTATTTGCATTACTGTATTAACCATATCTTTCTCCTGACCTTCCGTAACCTTTTCTTCCTCTACCATATTCTCCTGTGCCGTCTTCTGGATAGCCTTCATTTTCGCCATAGCCTCCATGATTTTCGCCATATCCACTACGTCCGTCGCCGTATCCACGGTAGTTTCCATATCCGGGGTAGTCATTTCTACGGTTTCCATAAGTCCCGTATCCGCCTCTGCCCATTCCTCCGCTGTACTTATCATTTGCTAGACCTATAACCATGGTAGCAGCCTCAACAAAATCTTTACCAAAATAGCCACGTTGCTTAGCCTTTTCTACTTCAGTGCCCGCTAAATCAATTAAGGTATTCAACATTTTGTCTACCTCATAAGATTTGTCTTCCATATTCTCAACTCCTTTACTTTGTTTTTATAATATTATTTTATTAATCAATTCCAAATAAAAATTTATATATTGTTTACGATTTATACATAAATTGTTTATTAACATAAAAAAAGAACAGTTAGTCTAATTAACTAACTGTTCCCAGAGGAAATTTATGAGAAATTATATGTCGCGTGTATCCATTGCCTTGAATATTTTCTTTCTAATTTTATCTAAATCGCTGTTGATTTTATTTCTGCTAAAACCTGTCATATCGGCTATGAAACCTATACTTTTGTTCTCTAAATAAAACATTCGCATAACTTTTTTCAAATGTTCGTCCATTAGCATTTTGTCTATTAATTCTTCTGCTTCTTTCTTTGTAGCCACACTAAAGAATTGATTAATTTGTTTTGAAAGTTGACTCATTATATCATCATCCTTTATTTGTAGGTGTATTTTTTCCTAGTTATTATTTTTGAATAAGCATATTTTGTTGTAATAACGCCATTTCTGGCTATTTGTGAAACTATTTTTTGTGTTTTTAATTTATATTTTGCTTTACTCTTATTATTAGTATTTCTCTTGATAATAATACCTTGTCTTGCTGCCATATATTATTACCTACTAAAATTAATACCACTATTTATAGTAGAATTGTCATCTGTGTCTTGGTAAATAGTTTCAGTGGTTTCAAACTCAAATTGACTTAAAAATTCTTGATATTGAATGTTTTGTTTATATATAAAGAACATAGCAGTTACAGAAACTATTATAATTATAAATAATTCAATTATACTTAAAATAAATATTCTTTTATTATGTTTGTTGCCGTATGTTATGGTATCTTGTAATATTGGTATAAGCATATTATTTATACCTGTATCAACATTTTTAACTTGATTTAATATATCTTTTAAATTTTCATCGTTCATAAAATATACCTCCTATGGTTTTAATATTAACCCTGCAATTATAGCACCTACAGCACCAAAAATTGAACCTAAAATAGCACTTATAGCAGTATCATATCTTTTTATAGGTTTATTTTTTAATTCTTCTATTTGTGCAGTTAAATTTGGGATTGTTTTTTCATTTAATGTTTTTAATGTTTCCATTATTTGTTCATATTGGAAATCTGTTTTTTCTTTTGATTTCTCTATCGTTAATATACGTTTATTATTATCATTAATTTGCTGTTTTAATTCTTCTATTTTCTTTTCTGTTTGTTGTTTATAACTATGTAATTCCTGTTCTAGTAACAATATTTTACTATCTTCCATAGCAACCCCCTATTTAAGTAAATTACAATAAAAACTAATATCATTTTCTAATGTATATGTATTATAATTTGGATAATATATTGATATAGTATCTTTCAAAGTATAAGTTTCTCCTTCTGTGAATTTATGTATACAAAATGCTTTAGTCTTACTATTTACTCTAATAAAAAAATCATCAAGTTTATAATATTTATCCCCGAATAATTTTCCAATCTATATTTGCCACTGAAACATTATCAATTGTGACTGAAGATAAATCAATAGTTTTAATTATTTTGTCATAATTAACTACTTCATATACCCACAAAATAATTGCTAAATACCAATCTGAGCCATCGAATAATAAAGCATTATAACAACTATCTTTTTCTCCATCAGTTGTAATAAGTTTTTTTCCATTTAGTAAAAATATTTGATAATTATTACCTATATGTAATCCACTATAATAGCTATTACGTTCTATATACTGACCGATTAAGCTTCCACCATAATTACCAGTAATGTCACCATTACACAGTAAAGAAATATAATGTGCATCTGCTTCTGTATATGGGGATTTTGGCATTGCATTTACAGTTATACTGTCATAATAACCACTACTACCTGTTTGTGGTGTTGTACTTGGGTTAAATACTGCATTTCCATTGTTTGGCATACTTCCGATATACTTTGTATTATTATTTCCATAAGCAATATTACCTACTAATAAATTAGAATTACTGTTTAATGTAGCGTCTTCTGTAAAAGTTCCTCTCATACCTAATATTGTAATACCACTTTTTATATTTTCTGGTCTAATATTACTATCTATTGCACTTGTAACCCCACTTATCGTTCCACCTTCTGTATATCCTTGTGGAATTGTTTGTGAATTTATACTTGGAGCATACTGTAAAGTTCCATTGTTTGGCATAGTTCCAGTCACTTTTTGGTCATCTACATATGCGGTTTTATTTAATAATATTTCATTAGCATTTGCGGTTGCGTCGCTTGTATCCAATCCACCTATCCCTATTATTCCACCTATCATTATTCTATCACTTCACTTTCATCTTTTGTATTTTCTTCAATATTATTTGTGTCCATTTCTTCATTGTTTTGTGCTATTTCTTCAATAGGTTCTTCTATAATTTCTTCTACTGGTTTATTTAGTATTTCATCGAAATAATCAAATGTTTCTTCATAATCTTTTGCTGTTACTAATCCTTTTTCGTTTAATTCGTCTAGTTTTCCTATTGCATATTCTACTGGATATTCTCCTTTATCAACTAAATTTCTTAATGCTTTTACTCTTGTTGCACTTCTTTTTTCTAATATAGTCATTATGCATTCACCTCACTTTCTAATTGTTCTATTCTTGTTTCTAATTCTGATAATTTATCTACTCTATATTCTACGTCAAATATTGGACTTATTTCGTCTGTACTGTATATATGTGTTCCACCTTTATATGATTTTGCTGTTTTTGATATTTGGTTTAATACTTCGGTTTGGGCTTGCGTGCATGGAAGTAGAATTGGATTAACTAATTGATATATTAACTTCACATTATGAGTTGATAGCCATGCCTTCCAATCTCCTATATTATTAGCAATGTTCTTGCTTATTCTTATTCCTAAAGCTCGTTGATTATTTATATATGCAATTTCTTTATCATATTTATAATTATTATTAACGTTGTATATAAATCTATTACTTATGTATTGGCAACCTGACTCTTCATTCACATATCCTGATACATTTTCAAAATCTCTTAATACATATGCCGATGTATTATTATAAACTCCATCTGTCCAACTCCAAATTTGCCAATTTTCTGTTCCATCTAACACTATTCCCCCTATCACATGTTTCTCATACCATACCCCATTTTCTTTTACAAGTGTATCTGCATAATCTCCTATTTTTCTCATTGGTTGTTGTGTTGGTATTATGTATGTTTGTTCTTGATGTTCTACATAGTCTGTAAAGGAACTAGTGGCTACCATTATTTTTACTTCTTCATTGACAATATTTCCATTTAAAGTATTAGCACCTACTCTAATATATGGTATAGTACCATTGAATGTAATACTTACAGTTCTATTATCTAGTGAACGATAATCATAGTTAGATACTTGTACTGTTTCATTGCTTTGTTTATTTAAAAATGCACAAATATAATATGTTTTGCCCTTTTCCCATATAATACCACTATTTTCAGTGTTTAGTGATATTGTTTGCCATTTTTCACCTCCACTAGTCAAATTGACATTTAATATTGTGCTACATATATTCTTATTTTTCACAGTAACATTAGCACACCCTTGTCCATATGGACTATATCCTGTTGCTACTGTACCGTTGTTCTAGCTTGATTTTATCACTTGTCTTTGCAACATGATAAAGTATATATTCTGTATTAGCAGGAGTAATAAATGTTTTCGTTGCCTTATTATTTGCATTTATCGTAAAAGTTGTAATCTCTTTTATAAATGTCCCATCTGATTGAAAGCCACATATTCTACAATCTCTATTTATTTCACCTGTATTTGTAATAGATAAAGTATATTGTTTATTTTCATTTACAGTATTTTTATATATATCAAAATCACTATTATTTGTTATGTTCCCAGAATTTTGTATTAATGAATTTGTTCGATATATAGTATCCTTATCAAACAAATTCACATTATCGCCTACACTATGTATTTCTTGTGGATAATCTGGAGAAGGTGAAGATATAAAAGTTAATTGTGTTCCAGTTGTACCTATTTCTGTAGTTATTTCTGTTTCTCCTAAATATAATTTAAGTGTTACTGTATGAAATACTAATATATCTCCTTCTTCAATAGTTGGCATAGTAAATTGATAATTTATATTATTATAAGTAAAATAATACATTCCAGTTTCTGTGCCATTACAAGTATATGTTATTTTACTCGTATCCTGCTTACTATTTCCACTTACCCCAAACTTTGCAAATCTCATTTCTGCACTGTCTGTTATATCAATGCTTTCTCCTGTTTCTTCTTTTGTTATAGACAATCCTGCTATATCTTCTTTTAGTCTTTCATTTTCTGCCTCTAATTCTTCCTTTAGTGCTTCGGTTTGTTCATTATAGTCTGTTTTTCTTAAAAATAAACTATTTACTTTACTTCCTGTTTGGTTTACAATATATTCAATTAATTGCTTTCCAACCAATTTATTGCACCTCCTCAAAAACTTCGTTGATTAGTTCATCAACTTCAGTTGTACTCATATCGGCTATATTATCTACTTTTGATTTATATTCATTTGTAAAATCATTTGTAGATAGACTTTTTCCTGTAACTTTATCTACTTTATCGTTAAGTAAGTTATTTACTTCTGTTTTTGTATATACATCAATTTTATTTGCTTTATTGTTCAATAAATTATCTGTATTTGCCTTATTATAATAATCTGAAAGTATATTAGTTAATTGAGTATTACTTACTAACCCATTTATTAAATCTTCTATACTTACTCTTATTATATTATTATTTAAGTAAGTTATTACTATTTCTTTAGAATTATTTTCATAATTTACATTTTTTATTAAATTATTTAATGGTAAATTAATATTATTTGATACATAAATAGTATTTCCCTCTTTATCTTTAAGAATCGCACCTAAACTATAATTATTATCTATTGTTAATTGTATCTGCGCTCCTGTTTGTGTTATTAATGAACGTAATAATATATTATTTTTATTTGTATTTATCTGTGCTAAATCTATTTGACTAATTAAACTTTTACCTGCTTCTTTATCAACTTTATTATTTAATAAATTGTCAGTAGTTGTTTTATTGTATGTATCACTTATATTAGCCTTTGTATTTATAATATTTCGTATTTCAGTATCATCATAATTATTAGTATTATTTATCTTGCTTAATAACTCATTTGTTAAATCATTAGTACTTAAATCCTTTCCTGTTTGTTTATGTACATAATCTGATTTTAACTTTGTTCCTATTTGTTTTATTACATTTTCAATTAATTGCTTTCCTACCATTTTACACCTCCTCAAAGGCTTCGTTAACTAACTCGTCTACTTCTTCTTGTGTCATTTCTGGTTCTACCGTATCAGTTGTTTTCCATACCGTTATAGTTATATTAATATCTGTACCAGGATTTTTTGTTGTATAAATTATTAAATATCCATCAAAAGTATTTATATATCCATTTTTTAATTTATTTTGATTTTCTATTGTCATATTTCCCATTGCTAAATCATAACTTGTTACCGTTTCATCTGTAATTCTATATTCATAATATCCCGTTTGACTATTATATACCCAATTACTTGCAATTAAAGTTAATTCGGTCGAAGTTGGAGCATACCCAGAAACATTATTTTTAAAATTTTCAAAATCTTGTATAGTTGCATAAGTTAAACTACTGTCAATTACCGCAGTTATATTATTAACATTACTAATATATAATTTTAAATCAATCAATTTTTCACTTATAGTTGTTCCTGTACTAGGGCTAATATAGTCAGCAGTAGTACCACTATTCCCATAAAAAACAAGTTTTTCTTCGCTAGTATCAGGGTCTTTTGCAAAAAGTCCAATTTCTCTTAAATAAAAACCAGTTTCAACATCTGTGGTGTTCAAATTAAATCCTATTGTAACTTTTTTCATTGATGTTAAAGTTTGTATATCCAATCTTTTAATATCAACTGTCATTATTTCGTTAACAACATAGGTTAAATCTAATACATCTCCTGTATATTCTCCATCTCCTAAAACAAATTTTGTAAACTCTAATTTCTTTCCTGTTTGTGCTTTATATTCTATATCTATTCCGTCATTGGTTATTTTGAATTTACCAAAATTAGCCATTATACCGCCTCACTTTCTAATATTATTTGCTCACCTTCGTGCATAATCATACCAAAATATAATTCTGTTTCTTCTTCTTCAAATAAATTAACAACAATTATTAAATTTGCTGGTATTAATGGTCTATATAAATCATATATAGATTCCGCAGTATCGTTAAATATATTTGCAACATTAATAGTTAATATATATTCTGCATTATTTAAATTTATTGTATAATTATTTTTTCCTATTAATTTTGTTAAACTTTCTTCTAGCCATCTATATGTTAATGGAACTGTAGTTGACATTTTTGTTAATATCTTATTTCTTCTATATTCTAAATTATCTTTGTTACTATCTAATTCAATATTTAATAATTTTTCCCAGTTTTCAATTCCGTTCTTAGTTGCAACTTTTGCAAAAGTATCTTTAAATATATTTTCAAGTCCTATTTTTAATTTATTTTCCAATTCATTTTCTTCTGTATATATTATATTCAAATATTCAACATTATTATCATATAAAGATGGAACATAATCACTAATTTTCATTTAAGATTACCTCCTCCAATATTGGATAAGGATTTCCGCTACTTGTAACATCTATTGTAACATTATCTGAACTATTATTTATTTTTAAATTTTCTACATTAGTAACACCAGGAACTGATATAATCACACCAATTAATCTAGAAATATATATTGTAATACTTGTATTATCAGCCCATTCTTTTTGAACTTCATTAATATAATTTTTTACTGCATTTTCGATAGGCTCCCTTAAACTTTCTAAAGTATAAGTGCTTTCAAAACTTATATTACAAGATATAGTTAATTCATAAGCAGTTGGTGCTACTACTGTTACTATATGCCCTATAGGGGCTTTTCCTATACCTTCTCCTTGATTTTGTAAAGGGTCAATTAAAGTTTGTATTTCATCTATAACTGCACTAGTTGGTATTTCATACCCACTTGTTATTATTACTAGTTTTACAGTCCCGCCCCCATTCCACGCTGGAATTACTAGGCATGCACCTATACCATCTTGAGATTCTACATATTGTTTATAATCTGCTATATTACCTCCAAATGGAATTTCTTTAACTTTTGCTAAAGCCCTTTCTCTTAATCTTTCATCGCTTTCTTCTTCCTCTCCTGCCTTGTATATTTCCGTTAATGTTGCACTACCTAAATTATTAATACTTTCAAGTGGCAATAATGTTCCATAATATTCATTTCCAACTGAGCCAGCAGTTTCACATTCTAATATATAAGTTCCAATAGTATTAGTAGGCTCAATTACTTTATAATTATACCCACCATATTCATTTGGAACACTGAATCTAGTACCAATATCAATATTCATGGGTTGAGGTTCTTCCTCAGATGTCATAAAAACACCTAATCGTTGAGAATATGTTGCAGATATTCTTTCAAGTCCATAATCTGCAATCCTATTATCTAAATTTTCTCCTGTAGCCGTTAATAAATATGTCTGTTCTCCATACACATCTAAGGCTATATACATTTGTGCAATTTCAGCTGCAAATGGTGCTAAAGCATCATAAATAATTGAGCCTTGTCGTTTATCTAAGTTACTACTTATTCTATCTAAACATCTTCTTAATATATCATCAAAACTATTTCCATTAGAAAAATTAAACATTAACTACCACCTCCATTTGTAAACTACCATATATACTTTCAACATTAAATTTTACCTGTGCTTTATCATTGTTTACTTTGTTTATATCTGTTACAACAACATTTGTTATTCGTAAATCAATAGTTAAAGCCTCCCTTAATGTTTCTTCTATAGTAGCCTCTAAATAATCAAAACCTCTCCCTATATATTGTTGCAATTCAATTCCATAATTATCATCATAAATTAAATATGTATATCTTTCAGTCATTAATATGTGATATATTGCTTGTTTAATTGCCTCTAATTTATCAATAAATCCAATTATTCTATCTGAATTATTTTCATTTATATTTAATTTATATGTTTTAGAAGGTAATTGTATTATTTCTGTTATATTCTCTAATTGATTTTCTATTTGTGGTGTAGTTGCCATTATTTAACCTCCTTAAATTCTACGTTCTAACGCAGAAACTCTGTCTTTTAAACTTTGTATCTCCTGCATATATTTGTCTAGTTGTCGATTACTAGATATAATATCATATATATAGTATGTTTGCCCTGAATTATATGTAGTTGCTACAAATTTATCACCAACTTTTATATTTTCCTGATCAATATAAGTATCAAAATATAAAAAATGCTCTGTTAATGTAAGTTTATCACCATCGGTTAAAACTAACGGATTTATTGACTTAACGGTTAAACTTATCATTTCACTTATTGTATCATTGCCAGATTTTTGCATTAATTTAAATATTCTACTAGCACCATTTGGCATATTTCATACCTCCAATTCTAAATCCATTGTATGAGAATATTTTGTAAATGTGTGAGTACAACTTTTTATCCATAACCATTTATCTATCCCCTCTCTAGGTAATACAAATTTTATACCTCTTCCAATTATACAATCAATTAATCCTTCTGCTTCTAATTTTAAATTTTCAGTTTCCCTATTTTTTACTTTTAGATAATTTTCAGCTGTTTGTTTAATTTGAGAACTATTTACATCATCGTCAGCTTTTTTAAGAAGTTGCAATATACCCCATCTTTTTATATTGTCACTATCTTTGACAATCCATACATCTCGTTTTCCAGATTCTTCATTATCTTTATATATTTTTATTTGGTTAAATGTATCGTCGTCTATAGATTTTTCATAAGTATATGAAGTCATCATTGAGCCATCCCCTAATTGTATATTTGTTTTTTCATAACTAAATTCTGACCATGTTAATACACCAAACCTATCCGCAATAAAATATTGAGTCTTCTCATTTATATCTGCTAAATCTATCCCTCTTTTAATTATTGAATATAATGTTTTATTGTCATATACATATGGTTCAGGTTTATAATAAGAAGGTACTTTTACCTCATATCTAAAACCATAATCATTACATATTTTTTCAAATATTTGACTTGATGTCATATTTGCAATTGTATATACATCATTATTTTTTAAGTACCTCATTTGGTCGTAACATGTAATTTTATAATTTTGTTCACCATCTGTTCCTATTTTAAATATATAACCAAAGAAAAAACCTTTTCCATTTACTATAAATGATATTATACTACCATTTGCAATTTTTAATTTATTGTTTGGGTCTTTTTGTAATATACATGTTAATTTTCCAGCGTCTCCGTCCAATGTCTGTGAAATCTGAATTTGCTCGGCAATATTAGAAACATCAAATATAGTACCATCATTGCTATTTTGTAAATATAATTCAAGTTTCATTTGTTACCTCCTTGTAGGTATTGTAATTCCTGATTTATATGCTTCAATTTTTGCCTTTGCTTTATTAAGTCTATCGTTACTTTCAACCGCTGAACTAGTTGATGTCTTAGTGATTGTTGTATTTTTACTTTTAGAAGTAGAAGTTGATTTTAATTTTGTGACATTTGTAGGAGGATTCCAGCCTTCTGGTAAAGTTAAAACTTGACCCGCCTTTATTATATTTGGATCATTTCCTATAATTTCTTTGTTTAATTCATATAAAGGTCGCCAACCTGCACCATTACCTGTGCAAGCCTTTGTTATATTCCATAAACAATCTCCGTTGTTGAACAGTATACGTCTTAGTTGCTACCTCTGGAGATGGAGCATCTTGTGATACAACTATAGGTGAAACTGTTCTTGCAGAGGCTAAACCAGATAATTGAACATCAACAATTTTTACCCCATAGGCTCTATATTCCTTGATTGATAAACTATAGTATATATCTTCTTCCTCCCCCGCTTTGTGGTCGTATGCAAAATTGTCAATAACAAAATACATATTTAAATCTTTCGGTAGTCCTGTTGTTACTATTTTTGCCACATTATTATTAATATTTTCTGTATTCCATATTTCTTCTATAAATTCAATGCACGTTTTTGGTTTAACACCAGTATAAAAATAACTATCTTGTGCAGGAAAGAAACTATTTATTTTTAATTTTCTCAAACTAGGTTCACCTTTTCTGGTTGTCTTTCCTAAGCCTATAATATCTATATCATTATTATCCGCCCCTCGTTCAATTGTAATTTCTTCTGGGTTAATTGGAATTGTCAATTGTTTTCCATTAAATTGTATCATTATTTGAACTGACATTATACGGTTGCCACCTCCAAATTACCATCATAAATTTCTTCTAATCTATCTGCAACTTGGTCTAGTATATTATCTACGTCTGCGGTTTCTCTTACATCTCCAAAAGTTATAGTTACATTCGGTGTAATTTGTTGATAATTTAATTTATAATCTCTAGTTGCTACATCTAATAATAATTGTATATCCTCATCGGTTAATAATTTGTCGTCTGTAGTTGTTTTTACTGCTTTTCCGCCAGTACTATCAGTACCTATTGCACTATTTAGATTATTCAAATATTTAGAATAATCACCCATTGTACCTCCAGTTAATTCATCTGTACCTATACCACTAAATATACCATATCCTTTATTATATGCATCGTTTACATCTATAGTATTTAATCTATGGTCTACTCTTTCAAGCGTTATTGCTTTTTCATTCTTACCCCATGAATTTACACTTTTTTGCCAACCTTCAAGTGTTTTTGTTGCGTTTGTTCCAAAAATAGCATCCCATACACTTGTTACTGCCTTTCCAATATCTAACACAAAAGAAACTAATTTCCCCATAATGTTAGCAACTTTTCCACCAAAATCATTAAATCCACCAATAGCAAGATTTAAAAATAATTCTATTGTGCCTATAAGTGTATTTATAACTCCATCAAATATTGAAATAATTGCATTTAATATACCTATTATAAAATTTAATATATTTGCACCAACTGCAAAAATTACACCAACTACTACTCCTATTGCATTTACTGTTTCTCCCTGTGCCTTTTTTACATGAATAATTACCGCACTTAATACTGAAATAAATAATATTATACCCCCAATTATCCAAAAAATAGGACTCATATATATTGCTCTATTGAAACCTAATTGCATTGCAGTTGCTACTGCTAATGATTGTGCAACTCCCATGTGTGCTATGGCTTGCAATTGTAAAGCCCTTCTATGTATAGTTGAAATAAAAGTAGAAATTGCTGTTACAGTATTATTGATTTTTTGTGCAAATGTTATTGCCATTATACCCAATTTATATGCTCCCATTATACCTAAAATAAAAGTTAATAAAGGAATAATTGAACCTAAATTATTACGCACAAATCCAATTACATTAGATATACCTGTAAACACTTGAACTGCTATATTACCTATAGTATACAATACGGAAACTATACTATCCATGAAATTTGTAAAATTTTCACTGTTTGCAACTTCATTAATTTTTCTCAATATAGGGTCAAACGCTTTTAAAGCATGGTTTTTAATTCTTGCCATAGCATTTCCCCAACTAATTGGCATGTTATTGAAAGTTGTGTTAATATCTTCCGCTGCATTGAACATCGCATTTTTAATGTCTGAGGCGGTTACTTGACCTGCGGTAACCATTTTATCCAATCCTTCGGCTGTTACCCCATAAAAGTCGCGTAAATATTGTATCATCTGTGGTGCATTTTGTTTGATTATTCTATAATCATTTCCCAGTAATTTACCTGTTGAAAGTGATTGCGTTAAATTGTACATTGTACTTTCTATTGCCGTAGCATCTGCTCCTGCATTAGAAAATGTTTTTTCCAGTAATTCAGCAAAGGCTACAACTTCATCATTACTTCCAAAAGCATTTCTTGCTTGATTTCCTACTCTTCCAACAATATCTGCAATTTGAGCATATTCAGCACCAACTCTATTAGCACTATCAAAAACCTGTTTTTCTAACTCTTCAAGACTTCCCCCGTCATCAACCAATAAACTTAATCTTGCTCTTATCCCTGCTGTTTCATCAGATAATCCAATTAAATTTTTTATTCCAGCAATTCCGCCCAGTGCTAAGCCTAATTTTCCAACTGTTCCAATCATATTTTGCAAAGTATTATTTGCTTGTGTATAATTATTTGTTAATTGCCTTGAGGTATTATTAACATTGCTTAAATTGTTATTCAACTGATTAAAATTAACATTTTGTATTCGATTCATCTGTGTACTTAAAGTATTAATTTGTGTTGATAATGCCTGAAATGTACTATTTGCACTTTGTGCAGCCCTATCAATAGTGTTTAAAGTTCTTGTCATTCTATCTTCTAAAACTAACATGCTAGCAACTGTTGCCATTTATCTTCGCCTCCTTGCTCTTGGTTTTTTAGAATTTATTTTATCATTTTCTTTCTTTTCTTTTTCTAATTTTGCCTGAACACAGGCAATTATAAAAGCCCTTTCTTTTTGAGGTAAATTCATATATTGTGAGGGTGTCCAGCCCATATTTAGTGTACAATACATACATATACTTGCTTCTCCACCCTCTTTAATTAGTTTTTTGCTTCTTCAACGTCATCCTTTATATCATTATCAAAACCACTAATTAATTGAATTTGTTTTGCAAGTTCTGCTATTTCTCCTGCAAGTAATTTTTTTGTTACAAATTTTTCTGGCATATTTGGGCAACCAGCCTTTTCTAGTAATTCTGCATTACGAAAATCAGGATAAACAGTTTGTCCTATAACCATTAATAAATTGAACTTTGTCATGTCAAAATCTATACCTTTTTTATTTATTTTTCCTTGAGATTGTTTCTGATAATCTTTAAACTCTTCCTGTGTCATTGCCTTAACTTTGAATGTGCCTAATCTTTTACTAACAAATACATCTTCAATTATATTATCCACATCTGGTAATGCTAAAAATTTTTCTAAATCATTCATAAAAAATACCTCTATTCCTTTCAAATTTTAATTTTAAAGCACTTTTAATAAATAAAACATAAAAATATATGTCTAAAATATAAAAGTGCTTTAAAATCGATTTTAGTTAGTATTAAGTTAAAGAATTAAAATCTTGTAAAATATTAAAATCATTAAATGTGAAATCAATATCTTGTTCTAATACTTCACTGTCAATATCTAATTTTGCTATATCAATACTATCAATATTGCAACCTAATACTTGAATTACTTGTTTACCAGTTCTACTTCCTGGGTCTTCATTAGTTACCACTATTGTAAAATATGTATCCCTTCCTGTATGTGCATATTCTTCTATCATTTTGGCAAATCTACTTGAAACATATCTAACTGTAGCACTTCCTGTTCCTGTCCAACCTATTGCTTTATTTTGTGTATTTCTTGTACCCATTGCCTTAAATTCAGTTTTATTCTTTTCTACAGTGATTGTGATATTAGATAATTCCATTAGTTTAATTATCTGTCCATTAATTTCTGCGATTGCCTCACCCTCACGTCCATTAACTGCATCTTCTGCTTGTAATATAGTCATAATTTACCTCCTTATAATTATTTTGTCACATTTATAGTTAAATATAAAAATTCCATACTGTCTACTGGTTTTACTGTTATATCAGCAATAATACTATCAATATCATTTCCCTCACTAACAACTACTAAATCTTTATTAAACTCATCTATTGCTCCTCGATTTTGTAAATCTGTTAAATAATTTATTATTGATGATTTAAATAGCATTCTTCCAGTGGCGTTATTTGACACCTTGCCTAAATACGTTGTTTCCCATATATCTTCAATATCTGAACCCATCGTATCCAATTCTCTAATAATTCTATTTTTGCTAAATTCATAGGAACGATTGTTGCTATATGTATGTAATGAATTAATATCCTTTTCAACTTTTATAGTCCCATTTTGATTTAAAGATAATATAAACTTACCGTTTTTAAGTCCTTCTTCTATTCCTTGATTATCTAATGGATTTAGAATACTTGTTGCGTTATTAATTGTTTTGCCAGTTAAACTTTCAGTTATACTAGCCCCAGCGGTTGCACCTGCTACCCACGCTGTAAATGTATTAGCAGAAACTTCTGTAATATTATTGAGGACAACTCCATTTACAACATTTATAATTCCTTCATAATCTGCGTTAGTAGTATCTGCATTTGCTACTACTACTTGTATATATTTTCCCTCATCTTCACGCATAGTTTTAGCAAAATTCATGGAAGCAGTTTTATCTGCTTCGGTATCAGACAATACTGCCATTGTGTTAAATCTAGTTGTTTTCAATAAATTAAAATAACTTGTCAAATTTGCTTCAGCAACCCCATTTGTTCCTCCAGTTAACAATGTACTTGATACAACTGACAATGTTCCAGTTTTGCTAAATGTTACAAAATCATTATCCACAAGTTCACTTGCAGTTGATACAGTTTGTGTACCTACAAAATAACCATTTGCATATGTCTCAACTGTATATAAATCTTCTGCCCTTTTTATCAATATTGCTATTTTATTTCCAAAAGTACCAGCATATTTTGCAGTTACAGTTATCCCATTTTCACCTAATATTTTAGTTGCTTGCACTCCTCCAGAACTATTTTTATTGTAAATCAATAATTTATTACAATTTTCTAATGCTAATTTAATCGGCAATGCTTCACTATCTGTGTTTATTAATCCTATTTTTGCTAAAGAATTTCCATTTATAAACTCCTCAGCGGTTAATTCTATTAGTTTACCTGTTTCACCCCAACTTAATGGCAATATCATTGTGGCAATGCCTCGTTCTCCTACAGAAATTGTAATATCAGATTCAGTTTCAAAATTAATATAAGCACCTGGTCTTACTTTATTCATTGAACTAAATATTCCTCCAGCCATCTTATTCCTCCTTATCAATATATTCATTTAATACTAATTCTTGCATTTTTATTTCTTCTTCTGTTTGTGGTATTGCGTAAACTGTTACATTAAAAAAGAAATGCAATACCCCATCTTCTTTTTCATAATATACATTTTTTATTTTTGTAGGCAATTCTAAATCAAGTTCAGTTAATTCAGTACATAATTTTAAACCTACTTCGTCTAATTGCTGTTGCAAATTTGTTATATTTTCAGTGTTTTCAGCAACCCTATATTGTATATTCATTAAATAATCAAGTTGTATGCGTTTTGTTCCTACTCCAGCAGGAGTAATATTTTGAGTTAATTGCTTAATCCAAAAATTGGGATATACCATATTTGTTACATTTTCTTTATATCTTTTTGAATTGTTGAATATTTCACCTAATTTTATTGATACCGCACTTTTAATTGTTTCACCCAAAATTTCATATGCCATTATATTACACCCCCGCCTCCTTAAAAATTCTAACCATTCTCTATTAAATCTTGCTGGTAATGCTAATTGAACTGTATTTATTGCAATAGTTAATATAAACACACCTTGAAATTTTCCATGTCCATATTCTATATAAGAAGCATAATCCATCGAATTACCTATTTCTACTCGTAAATAATTTCTAATAACTTGTATATCTAATATTGTACTATTATCTGGATCTAATTTAACTCTCTGTTTGCCTGATTTTGATTTACCACCCATTGCTTTTAATTTTATTTGTTGATTGCCTATATACCAACTATTAATCATTGCACCTGTATCAATTAACCCTGTTTGTGAAGTTCCATCAGATTTTGTATAAGTGTAATTTCTTTGAATTTTTTTAGCCTCTCGAACAACTCTTTGTGCTTCCTGCAATAGAAAAGTTTTTAACCATTTATTAAATTGTTCAGTTGCTATATGTAAATTATTTGCCCATTTTTTATATTCTCTATAATCAAATCCACTTCGCATTATATATTTGTCCTCACTTGCATTTCAACTGTTTTCCTTGACATTGTTGTACTAGGTTCTCCTATAACACCTTGATAAGTTTCAATTATATTTCCTTGTATATCTAATTTATAAGCAGTTACTAAATCACCATTTTGCAAGTCTACATCAATATTACAACTAATCTTTAATATTTTATTAACAGGTCGTGTTTCTTGTGTGTTACTTTCGGGATAATCTAACTGCTCAAAACTAATATGACATGGAATATTTGTATATATAGGTATATCAGGTTGTGTTTCCCCACTTGTACCATCTGGATTTTCTATTTCAGTACGTCTTCCTATATTCATTTTATCGGTATCAAATGCTTGCATTGCTTTTCCAATAGGTTCAAAATTAATTTTATCCATTATTATCATCTACCTTTTCTTTAGGTGGTAAATTCACTCTATATAATAATCTATATTCTTTTATTAATTCCTCATTTTCTTCTATTTGTTTTCTCGCTAACATTTCTAATTTTGTCCTAGTAACACTTGAAACACCAAAATTAACAGTTCTATCATATTCTGACATACTTTGTATTTGTTGCATATCTTCATCTGAAGTATTTGAATTAAACTTATCTACCACTAAATTTACAACTACATCTTTTAATTCCCTAGGAAATACCCTTCTTCTTGTTTTTATTAAAATATTACGGCATATCATTGTTATATATAATGTTAATAAATAAATTTTATGTTCATATTCTTTTTGTTCTTCTGTCTTCTCTTCGTTATCCATATATACCTCCTAAAGATATTCATTAACTAAATCGGTTATTTCCTGTTCTGTCATATCTCCTAATTGTTCATCATCACCATTTAAATTTAATATTAACTTTACATCATCTAAAATTTCATCAACTAATTCATTGGTAATTCCATCATAACTATCTGTCATTTCTAATACCTCCATTAATTTCTGCGTTTACGTCGTGCATTGGTATCTTCATTTTCATCTCTATTCTCAGTATTATTATTATCTTCATTTTCAGTTTCTTTTTTTGCTATATTTTCTGGTTTCATTTCTTGTTCTTGTTTCATTCTTCTTACTCTATTAAATGCTGTTAAACTCATTTTAAACTCACCTCTTTATAAAAAATACCTTTGACAATTAGATTAATAATTGTCTAATTATCAAAGGTTAAATTGTTTTGTATAACTAATATTACGATATCTTATGCTTTATTGCAACTAAACCAATATTTTTATCTTCATAAACTCTTTCCCAGTTAGTTCCTGTTGCTAATTCTGCATTTGATGGTGTTTGTCCTGTTGGTGTTCCTTTCCATTTTACACCATTAACATGAAGTACCATAGCCCATCTGTTAATTACATAATCATCACCTAATAAACTATCTCTGTCTGTTTCTGCTAATACTAATGAAACTGGCGTTCCTTCACCTCTTGAAACAACTCCTCTTGCAAATAAATATGAGGTATAAATTGGTGTTTGCCCAGATGTATTTACTGGCATTCCATCATCTACTATGATATTATACCCTAAATATGTTGCAAATGCTATTTTTCCATCTGATGTAGTTGTATATTGAATCAAGTTTTGTTTTTGCAATTCTGTGAATACCGCAGAATGCATCATAATTGCCGTTAATTGGTCTGCGCTATCTCCTAATAATTGTTTTGCATCCAATACCATATTTCCATCAATTCCACCAGTTGCACTTGATTTATCTAGTACATGATTAGACATTGAAGCTGCCGCTAAAGTTCCTTCTATTACACTTATTAATGTTTTTTGCTCTTGTCTTGCTCTGTAATCTGAAAACAATTCAACTATTGCCTTTACTGGGTCATCTCCTGCTAATGCTCCCGCTAAATTATTTGCTCCAAAAGATTTACCTCTATATAATACCGGAGCTTGTACTGCACTTGCTGTGATTTTTCCCGGTGTTAATGGAGTAGTATCTGACAATACTTCATCTGCCCCACTTAAATCATTCCAGTTTGGTAAATTAATAACTTTACCACCACCACTAATTAATTGGTTTAATACTGGATTTGCTACTGCAATCCCGCTTTGTAATATTTTTGTCTTTTCTGCTGTTCTTTCCATAACGTATTTTGCAAATACCTCTGGTACTATTACGTCTGATACTTTTGTTGTTGCCATTTTTAAATCACCTTCCTAAAATCTTAAATTTACTCCCGCCTCCAATGCTAATTTCTTAGCAAGTTCAGGATTATTTCTTATTAATTCACTTTGTTTTGTCAAATTAATACTGCCCATTTTAAAAGGATTGTCTTGTGTATTAACCATTACTTTTTCTGAAGGCTGTTGAATTTCCTGTCCTTTTGGCATATCAACATTGTTTGTAATTACTGTGTTAGGTTGTACAGGTTTTATCATAGACATAACATCTTGTATAGCATCTTCTATTGTGTTATCCTCTGTTTTTAATCCCTTAGCCATTTTAACAATTTTTTCAACATCACTTTCATTTTTACCAGATAATGCAACTAATGCTTTAATAATATAATCCTTTTCTTCAAGGTCTTGTATTAATTTTGTTTTTTCTGTTTGTAAATTTGTAAGTTCAGTTTGTCTTTTCTCTTCATCTGACAAACTATTTTGATATGCTTCTTTATAAGCATTCAATTTATCCTCATCGTCAAGACTTAATCCTAATTGTGCTAATAACTTTTTCTTTGTTTCTCTCTCAGTTGCTCTTCTTGTATCGGCCGCATTTTTGTCTAAATCTTCCTTTGAGTATGTTTTTTCCTCTTTTTTATTTTCTACTTGTGTAGTAGTTGGTTGAGTTCCAACATTTACCTCATTATGAGTAACCTCAGTTGCTAACTGAGTATTATTTTCATTTTCCATTTTAGAAAAACTCCTTTACTTTATTAATATTATATTATATGTAAAAATCTAAAAATTATTACATAAATTATTTATTTAACTCCACCTAGCCATTTACAATATCCTGTTTTAAAATTATCTGTATGTCCAACTCTGTATTGGACTAACGCCCTATTATGATATATACCTAGGCATTCGCATTTTTCTCTAGGGTTTAATAAGCCTATTTTCTTTGTGCAATCAGTATCCGCATATACATTTTCGCTTTTACTTCCATTTTGATATGTTTTCATTTCAATATCACTCCCATCATTTTCAATATTATTATTTATCGGTGTTTTTTCCTCTAAATACATTTTTATCGTATTTAAAAATCTTTCCCAGCCTAAATCAAGTGTTCTATGTGGACAATATTTACCCGACCAATCTTGATGCTTTTTAACTCTATCTATACTCCAACCATATTGCTTTAATAAATATGCTATATATTCAGCACATAGTTTTTCCGCTTCATCAAATCTCTCTCCACCTGATTTACTATAACATATTTCAATGCCTATTGACTTTCTGTTGCCATCTCCGTATCTTCCGTCCCCCGCATGATAACCATTTCTATTAAAAGGTAATCCTGTCACAATTCTTTCATTATCTACTGCAACATGAAAAGAAGTTTTTAAATTATTACCTAACATATAAGATATTTCAGCCATAGCCGACCCATCGTTATATGTATTATGAACTGTTATATATTCAGGTTGCATTTCAAAAGGACATTTTATTGCATATTTACTTTCTGGACATATTACATTAGTTATCTGCATCTAGTTCACCCCCCTCATACTCAATATCAAAACTATTTTCTGCAATGTTTTTTTCATAAAGTTCTTGACTAAATTCAACATTTTCAATAATAATATTATCTTCCATAATCTAACCCCCTTATTTTATAATCGGATTCTTTATACACCCTATAAATTCATACGAATTATCAAGTCCCCAATTACCAAATAAATTTTTTCTTGTTATATTAGCAAATGCAAAACTTCCATAATTACTTTCAGATGTATAAATAGTATTTGTGTCAATTATCTTTTCCACTATTGCAACATGTCCAACACCATCTTTTCCACTTAATGTTCCTTTTTTCCAAACCACTATGCCACCTAATGTTGGTATTTCTGATATTTGTAAACCATATTCTTTTGCAACTTCAATAAAATTCTCCGCATTAGTTATTAATTGGTATTCTATTTTATCTTTTCCAATGATTTCCGCAAATCTTCCATTTGCATAACCAACACAATTTGATAATACATTGCAATCTTTATCTAATGGATTACCTAAAATCGCATCGTTCCAGCCACCATTTACTGTTCTTATATAATACTTATTTCCTGCTTCTGGTTTAGTTGTTCTTATTGGAAATACATTTTCAATAGTGCAATTATAAGCAATTTTCTCTAAGCAATCCGTATTAAAATTATCTTGTATTTGTTCTTTCATAATTAATCACCTTTGTTATTCAATCTTTTAAATAAGTCGTTTACAAAATTAGCACCCCTTGCAATAATAATTCCTGTGAAAACACTACCGACATAAGGAATTATCATAGAGATTCCAACTATTGGAAATATATCAAGATTAGTTAATAAACATACTATAATTGATAAAATTAATACTCCAATTACATTGATATTAATTTTATCATTTTCCCATATCATTTTTAAATTTTCCCATATTGCTTCAACTAATATTGCAATTATAATTAATTGTGCATATTCCATTTATTACACCCCCTTAATTTTCAATTTTTGCATTTGGACTATAGATTACTTTTCCATTTTCTAACTTAACAAGCCCATTTTTCCAATCATCATAAGTTATAAATCCTATTTGCCCCAGTTCACTTTCTGACATTGTATCTATTTCATCTGCTTCAAAATGTGGGATAGTTGTACAACGGCAATTTGAATGAAAAGGCGGATAATTTATTCCAACCTTAGCATTATTTACATCATGTGCTATACCACTTACATCATAATCTAGGTTTTGACAATGTATACAAGTTCTACCTTTCTGCTCTAATGCAGACATTATCTCATATTTATCAATTCCGCTTGCCTTATAACCTGCAATTGTTGAATCATTTAATATTTTATTATACTCTGTCCTTATTAACCTCACTATATTGTTATATGCCTTTTCATTAACTCTTGGTCTTATGACTTCACTTGCAAGTTTCCTTGGATTATAACCTTCTGTCAACCCTCTTGGAATTTCCTGCTCTAATATTGTCATTAACTTTTCTGTATTTGTCCATATTCTTTGACTGTAATTTGCTTCTAAATATTTTGTTGCTATTGCTTTTTCAATTACATTACTATTTAAACCACTAAAACTACTTGTAAAACCTTCAAATTGTTGTATATCATAGATAGTTTTATAATAATTTTCTTCATAATCTTTGTATAACATATCATGTATTTGTGTATCAGTTTTGCCCGCCAATTTATCTAGTTCAAATCTAATATTGGCTTGTAATTCATCTAATCGGCTTATTCTTGCTTTTCCATATAATATTCTGAACTTTTTTAATTGCTCGGGTGTAAACTTTTCCTTTTCTCCCATTTTTAGCATTTCTTCTATATAATTTTTAAATTCTTTTAATTCTTTTCTCTTTAACAATTTTACTGCTTCATCATATGTCATACCTTCTTTAGTTGCCCATTTACCATAAAAAGCATTTATTTCTTTTTCAATTTCTCTTACACATCTTTCATAATTTACTTTTAATTGTTTTGCAACTTGTAAAGCATCTTTCTCACCAGCCGTATAACTCAATTCTGCTCTGTCTGTCCAATATTTAACTTGCTTTTCATCTGGATTTTCCGCAACACCCTTTAATTCACTTTTATTTTCGTTTTTAGCCATATTTACCCCCTAGACAATAACTTATATTACTTCATTATAAAATAGGCTTAAAATTGATTTTAGTACGTTGTTTTTATACCTTTTCGTAAGTTTTTTCAAAAATAGTTGGTTTACATGGATAAAATTCTCCGTCAATACCTTTTACTATATAATCTCCTTCGCTCGCTTCAATATCTCCTTCTAATGTATGAATAATTAACACGTCTTTTTCATATTTTGGTAAAATTAAGAAATCTTTTTGCATAAAATCTTTTATATCTTGCAAATTATCTCCTGTGTATTGCATTGCCTCAATCTCCACTGGTAATTTTCTATATCTTGCCATTTTCTTCACCCCCTGCATTTTCGCTATTATTAACGGTTTGTTCAAATTGATATAATTCTGATTGTTCCTGCTCCCTTTTTAAATCTTCTTCCCTTCTTTGTTGTTCTTTTTCATGATTTTCAACATATGGATTCATCTCATCCCTTGTTTCTTGACTTAACTCGTCTTTTAGTGTTGCTATATTATTAATTATATCAGTTTCATTTATCATCATATCTCTATCAAGTGAAAATGTAATTTGTTTTGCCTGTAATTCTTCAAAAGTTCCAAAACCACCAGCCCAACTCAACCATTTATCAAAAAAATATTTTAAATTCTTCATAAATATTCTAAATTGTGCTTCAAATCCATTACACCATGTATTTAAACTTTCATAAAATGTTTTTAATGCTTGTCCGGATGGGTTTGTTCCCAGTTGTATAGTCGTTAAATCAACTGTATGTGTATTATCTTGTATATCCTTTTTTATTATTTCTAATTGTTGGCTTATTGCGGTTATATCTGCATTTACTTTTTCAAAATGTGCATTTCCTCCTCTATCTACTGCAACAATTCTACTATTTTGAACTAGTTTTCTAGTTTTTGCTAATTCTCCCATTTCAGGGCTTACATCTTCGATAACTAAAACTGCATCTATATCATCTAATAAACTATCAATTGCTTTTGATTTCAACATATCATAATTGTCAATATCGGTCTTACATTCATTTAATAAAGGCAACTCATCTTCTGAACCCTTAAAAAATATAAATGGCACTCTGTCCCAACTTACACCCTCGCCATTTTGCTTTTTCATGTGTGTTTGTTGGATTGTTAATCGTTCTTCTTCCCCTTCAGACAGTTCAAATTCTCCATTTGTATCTGGAACTAAATCACCAGTTCCATTTCCCAAAGAATAATCAATATATTTTTCTACTATTTTCGTATCCCAAAATTCAACCTTATGTAAATCCTCAGATGTCATTTCCTTATTATATGATTTTACTATATAATCTCTAACAATAAAATCTAATTGAGTATGTGCTAAATCTTTCCATGCTGGATACATTGTTTCGGGCTCAGTTTCTACTAAATCCAATATTCCCTTTTCATTTATCCATGGATATACAAAACAAATTCCTTTATTTATAGCCTGTTTTCCTGCTCTTTGTATTGTCGCACATATATCATCAGTTAAAAAAGTTTCCCACTGTTCTTTATATTTATCATCATTACAACTTAGTACAAAAGGTTTTGCAAGTGCAAAATTATATTTTTGATTTACTGATTTTCTATATTGTGCCGTTTTACTTTTTGTATTTGTCATATTATCATTTTTTATCAATGTTCCTGTTTCAGGGTCTTTATAATCCCTCGTTTTTTCTTCAATTTTAGTATTTTGTACTTTATAATACATATCTGCCTGTTGCATATCTTCTATTATTTGACTTCCACGCCATTCTTGTAATATATTCTTTGTTATTTCCTTATTAGTTGCTCCTTGTGCATTATATTCTATCATAGCATTAATTAAATCCATTTGTGTTATATTTGGCATATTATACCTCCTTATTATGCAAATCTCATACTATTTCCACTGTCTAATTCTTCTACTATGCTTGTTATATTATCCTCAGCATCGTCATGTTCATTTTTACCTTCTGCTTGATATTCATTCATACTATTATAAAATTCCCTATATCTTACATTCCAATCCATAGGAAAATATATAATATTTTGTACCCCACTGGCATTACTTATTATTCTGGCTTCTTTATTCAATGTTTGTGTATATGGCTTTATTATTGTTTTCGTCCCTCCTAATTGTTCGTAAAACCTCTTTACTGACCTAGCCCATGCGTAACCACCGTTATTACTTTCTGGTCTAAATATAGATGGATTATATTGTAATAATCTTTTCGCAGCCTCCAGCTCCGTTATTTCTCCCCCATCTTGTGTATAATATATGTCTAATATATAGGCTTTTTTATCTGCTGTTACTCCATATATACACATACTTAAGTAATCTCCTCCGTTGGTCTGCAACGTCTGCTCTGGCTCTTATTTCTCTAAATACTATCTTTCCATCTGGATTATTTATTGTTTGTATATCTGCTGGATTATATATTAAGAAATTCTTATATAGTTTTCCTTGTATGTCTATTGGCTCTTGGTCGTAATTCGCTCTTACTATTGCTTCTCCACCATTTTCATAAGTGTGTAATAATAAATCATATTGTTCCTTGTTTAATTGTGAAGGATTTAACATTTTACCTGTTTCAGGATTATATGCTTTTTTACTAATTAATTTATACTTACGTCCCTGTTCATCTAACATCTGCATTAATCTTCCCGCTATATCTCCAGTAGCCCACCTTGTCATAACTATTATTAATTTTCGCTTGCCTTCTAAACGTTGATATAATGTATCCCTAAACCAATCTTCAAATAGTTTATTTAAATATTCTTTGTGATACGCCTCATATTTATTCTTTATTGTATCATCTAATATGAGAAAGTCACAACCTATACCAGTTGAACCACTATTTGGAGATGTTGCAAGGTAATTTTCTTCTGCATTTCCCATTACACCCCAGTTGTCTATGCTTCCGCTACCTTGTTTGATTGTCACATCTGGAAATACATCGCTAAATACTATTCTCCCACTTGATGCCTTCTCTAATATCTTATTTCTTACTATCTTACTTGAACGCCTTGAAAGTTGTGTGTTATAACAACCGCTCCATTATCTTATATTTTGGATTTCTTCCTAATAACCAATTTACCGCATTATTTACTGTCCTTGTTTTTCCATGTCTTGGTGGCATGTTTATTATTAAGGCTTCATTATCGTCATTTTCAAATTCTTGTATTGCCTCACATACTTCATATAAGTAAAAAGCAGTTTCTTCATTATAAAATTCTTCACTATCAACATATTTACAATAATCAAACAAATTTCTTTTTGCCAATTCTATTTTCATGTACCTTTTTGCCTGTTCTCTTAATTCTGGTGTTAATGTTTCTATCATTTATTTATCCTCTTTCAATAACTTTCTTAATTCCTCTGTTGTCATTCCTTCAAAAGGATTTATTTTTACATTGCTGTTTATATTTATCTCATTTGGTGTTTGTTCTCCTATCAATGCCATATATTCCTTATAAGCATTTACATTTCCTTTTACTGCTTCCTTCCATAAACCAACTCCTACTGCTGTTTTATTTGTTATATCTTCATCTGCAAATCCCAATTCTTGCATTCTCTTCTTTAACTGTTTTTCTTTCAATTTGCCATTACTGAAATTAATCATTATTTCACGCAATGCTTTTCTTTGCCTTCTTACCTCTACTGACTTTTTCCCACCTGCTGAACCTCGTTTCTTTGCTTCTTCATTGCTTAATGTCACTATTGGTTTTAAATTTTGTTCATTTGCCATCTTCCTTATCACCTCTCTTTATGTAAACTTATCTATTTTTTGCTTTATTAAATCTCTCTCTTGCACCTTTAACATTATATTGATTATCTGGACGTGTAAATAATTGATATATTTTATCTATATCTTTTTTAAAATCATTTAATTTATCATATGTGGAACCTGCTCGCATTCCTGTACTTAATTCTGTTACAGAATAACCTTCCTTACTATTTCCTTTTAATCCAAATTCCATACCCTTATATGTAAATAATCTTCCTTTTACTTCTTCTATTACATCTTTTTTATTTCTTCTTGCAAGTATTTCAAAAGTACCTCTTTTTAGTTTTATATTTCCTGAACTACTTGCTCCGTCTACCTCCCATTTATTTCTCCTTCCTATTTTTCCTTAATTGCCTATATTTTTCAACAAATCTTTTTGCTGCCTGAACGTCTGACCTACTTGGGTCGCCTTTCGATATTTGTAATGCTTGTTCATAAGCAGTTGGTTTTCTTATTTTACCCTGTTTTATTAAATTATTATATTCTTTTCTTAATTCGGCTCTTTTTGTGTCATAAACTCTAGCATTTTCCTGTATTCTCTTTACATCTCTTGACCTCATTTTTTCCGATATTCTATTATTTGACATATGTAATCCTGCTTCTGAATATCCCATAAAAGGGTAACCCTTAGAACTTAAATATTCCTCTTCTGTCATTACTCTTTGTCTACTCGAGCTACTTGCTCCACGCCCTCCCATAATTATCTTCCTTTCGTCAAACGCAACACAAGCTCTTCACGTTCGCTTTTAGCCTCTTTATTTGATATACCTACTAAACTATTTGCCGAATATTTTCTTGTATATTCATTGCCTGATATTGAGGATTTTGTTGTAACATTGTATGTTTTTCCACTTTTTGAGGATTCGATATTTACTACTCTTGAAGTTGAACCAAAATTATACATAATAATATCACCTTTTTTTAAATTCGCTACCTTTCTTGCATCTACTTCTCCTACACGTTCCAATTGAATTTTTCCATCGTATCCACGATTACTGGAACTTGCTCCACGTCCACCCATTTATTTCACCTCTTTTAACATTCTTTCTGTTATTTTATTCTCATAATATCTTACATCTATATTTCCATAATCAAAATCTATTTTACCACCATATACTAATATTGTCGATGGCTCTATTTCTTCTATCATTGCAGTTACACCATCTTGCCATATCTTTAACGCCTTTTTATTCTTTTTTACACCTATTGTACTTATACTTACTATACTTCCCTTCGGTATTCCCTTGAATGCAAATTCAAAAGTTTCTTTTTCCGCCCAACTTATTGTTGGTATTACTTTTATACCTTGACTTTGGTAATATTGTCCTATTTGCCTACTTCTGTATATATTCCATATTTTCATAGGCATTGGCATATCCATATACAAACTAAAATCAGGGCTTAATATACATTCATATTGTTTTAATATTTCTATATAATCCTCAGGCTTATTCCACAATCTTTCAAATTGATAGTCATCTAAATAAAAATGTATTCCTACATCCTTTTCTTTGCTTGTTTTAGCATAATTAAACCCAATTAAATCCGTCGGTATAAAATCATCATTCTGTATTATAGGCATTTGCCAAAAATCATTTGTACTATTATCTATATCAACTAAATCTAAATTGTATTTATTATTTGTTTTTACACGCTGATTCTCTTTAAATAAATTATCAAACGCTTTATCTAAATCAAATCCAAAATCTTGCATATCAAAATCAATTATACTTTCCAATTCAGAATAAAGCAACTCATCATCAAATCCTGTTGACATATTTAATTTATTATGTGCTAATGTATATGCTTTCTTTTGCTGTTCCGATAATCCTACAAGTCTTATTACTTCAATCTCTTTATAACCTAATTGCTTTAAAGCTTCATAACGCCCGATGCCCTTCTATAATTATATTATCTTCATCTATAGCTATAGGATCATTATAATTAAATTCTTGTATAGACTTCTTTATTTGTTCTATTTGTTTCTTCGGGTGTCTTTTCGCATTATTTTTATATTCTTTTATAGTGTCAATTAATATCATTTCTATCTGCATATATTATCGCTCCATCTCTTTGTATCTTTCTGGATTAGTTGGAAATAATGGTATTTGTATACAATCATCAAAATCAAAATCTAATACAAATCCATTTATTTTTTCATCTTCTATTTTTGCAATCGCTATTTTATACTCTTGTAATTTAGCATTTACCTTATCTTGCACATCTTTTGGTTGACTATGTAACCATCTATGATTATACCACTTTAATAATACTCCATTTTCTTCAGTTTCCCTTCCACCTTTTGCTTTTGGTATTATATGATGATATGTTACAAGTTCATTTTCTTTTCTGTATCCCATTATAGTCTGACGTTCTTCTACAGGTATACATCTTATACCTGACTCCTCCATCATACACCTATTTCCATATTTCCTTATCATTTTATCTCTTATATTCTTATAACTCACTTGGCATTATCTCCTATCCCTCTTAAATTCCTAATATTTGATATGCTAATAATCTCCACCACTTTTCATGTTCATCTAAATCACAATCTTTTGTATGCGCTTTAAATAATCCTAATTTATACAATCTATTATGTGCCTTCCATTCCTTAACCCAACTTGATATACTCCTCTTACTACAATAACCTGTTCTAAATTTAAAATCCTCTAAAGTTACTCGCATTAATATATCATCTTCAATAATATAAGAATCAATTATTTTTATGCTAATATTACTATATTGTATAGGTATATTTCTTATCATTATTTCTTGCATTTCACATTCTTTTACTAAATTTATATTATCCCCTCCAATATATAACATGATAAACATACATATAATCAATATACATAATTTTTCCATAAAATCTCTCAAAATAAAATATAGTATATATATATTATATACTATATTTCAATAAAATATTATAAAAACCACATAATTTTTAAATGAATTTTCTAAAATACAAACCCTTCATATCATCTGTTTTTTCGATATGTATATAACTATATTCTATATTATTTATAAATATTGTATATTTGGGTCTAAATGTATTTGAAAATATTATACAATCATATTTCTTTATTGATTTTAATATTGCTTTCATTTTCTTTTTAAATTCTTTTTCTGTACCTACTACCGCGACATTTGGAGAAGATTTATTATAATGATTTATTAAATCATAAAAATTAATTAAATCCTGTTTAGTTAATCTCATTTTTATTTACCCCCATAGTAAATAAATAATTTTTCTCCTTCTTTATATATTTATTATAACATATTTTACCAAAACCTAATTGTCTTGATTTATCATCTTTTAATTCTCGGTGACACCTTTTACAATATTTAACTTCGTCTTTTTCTTCCATCTATCTCATCCTTATTCTTTATCCAACATGTATATGAACAATAAAATTTATTTTTTATTTTATATACCCATTGCGGTGTTGGATATATTATTTTATTACATTCTTTACAATGCTTTTCAGCTAATACTTTTATTTTTTGATTTCCCATAAGAATATCAACTCCTATAATATATTACACAATATGTAATCAATAGAATTTTCTTCATCTATTTTGCCTGTTTTAATTCCTTCTTCTGTTTTTTGTATTATTTTTAAAGTTCTTACTAATTCTCCTATTGTATAATATCCCGTTTTATCTTTATTAAAATATACTTCATTACTTTTTAGTCCTGTTGTTTTACATATATCATTTGATTTACAACTTTGTATTAATAGTATTATCTTAAAATTATTATATAATAAACTCAATAATTTTATATTACTTTCACCGTATTTGTTTTAATTGTTTTTGTAATTCATATACTTGTTTTATATCTCTTGTTATTACTTTTTCTATAAATAGAAATGTTATATCTGATATTTCTTTATGAAATGCTCCTTGCATATCTAGCACAACAAAATAACTATTATAATTGTGTTCGTTATATATATCATAATTTTTTATTTTATCTAACTCTAATAATATCTGATTATAATTTGAATTACATATATCAATTAATTTTTTACAATTTTCTCCCGATAAATTAATTTCTTTTTGTATATATTTTATCAATACTCCATCAGATAATTTATTAAATTCTACAATTTTTGATTCAAATTCTTTATAAAATTTACTTCTTTTATCAAGACTATTGTATTTGAATATAATAATATTTCCGTTTGTGTTTATTTCCTGCCAAACGTTCTCTTGTTTTAATATATCTAAATCATCTAATATTACATATAACTTTTTAATATCAAATAAGTTATTTACATTTAAACTATTATGTATCTGTTTATATTCTTCTATATATTGTATTTCTAGATTTTTGACTTCTGCTATTTTATTTACATATATTTTTTGTATTGCTATTTCTTCTCCTAGAAATACATATAGATTATTTAATTGTTTATCTATTATTTGTTTTTGTAATTCTTGTATATTCATAAATTAACCTCCATCACTGAAAGGCCTACTCATATCTCCATAAAAAGTAACTTCATTTTCTTTTTCTTCTATAGATAAATTAGCCCAACCTATACCATCTTTAAATTCTCTATGAACACACATTTTATTTTTATTTATTTTTTCTAACCTTTTTATCAAATCTTGAACAGTCATTATTTCAACCATTCCTTTCTTATATCAAGCAACCATATATCAAATAAACTTGACTTATTTATTCCGTTTATATTTAATTTTTGTTTATATTTTTCTGTTATTCTTATACATTTACCTACTATATCTGCTTCTGCCCAATCATTCTCATCTGCTGGAATTGCCATTAAATCGAATAGTTCTCCAATACATCTATAAATATACATATTCCAAAACATTTCTAAATCATAACCTTCTCCTATATCTTTTAAATCTATTTTTTCAGCTATCTTAAAACTATTTGCACTTTGTACTTTATATATATTGTTATATACTTTATCTACATAATCAAAAAATTCTTTTGGTTTATATTTTATCAATAAATCTATTTGATATTTATTTTGAGCTGTATGACTTATTATTTTTCTATCATCTAAATCTGCTTTTTCAACAGGAACATCACTTAAAAAATCACATATATCCCTTTCTGTATAACTTTCCATTTTTATTTCTTGACATCTACTTTTTATAGTATCTAATGTATTTTCTATTTGTTGTAATTCCATTATAAAATAAGCATTATTAGGTGGTTCTTCAACTAACTTTAATAAACTATTTTGTGCATTTATACTCATTTTATCTGCATTTTGTATTAAATATATTATTGGTTCTGTTTGCTTATAAGACATTTCTATCATTTCTCTTATTTCATCTATTTTTATTCCAAATTCTACTAATGGATAACCTAATTTTTTACTTATATATTTTGCCAATTCTGTTTTTCCTTGTCCTTTTTGCCCTGTTATAACTACAAATCTTGGAAATCCTTTTTCTATTAAATTATTTATTTGTTTTAATACTTCTTTTTGACCTATCATTTATTTACTCTCCTTTATCTATTAATACTTTTAATTCATCTTCTATTTGCTTAATAGTATTATTTATCCTTTCTTGTTCCTCTTGTTCAGTTTCAAAATGAATTGTAAGAATTAAATTATTACCTTCATTATCAGTATCTAACAAAATTCTATTATCTTCTAAAGCATCACAAACTAATCTTATAATATGTAAACTAGATACTTCATATTTAAATTCATTCTCACTATTATCCATAATCTATTCTCCTTTACATAACATCAATATTTTACTTTCAATTAATACTTTTGGATTTTGTTCATATTTTATTTGATTGATTAATTCTATTATTTCATCTAATATATTAAGCAATAAATTATATTCTACTGTATCATATTCTTGTAAATGTATTGTATTAGGTATTTGTATATAATCATAACTATTATAAATCATATATTTTAAGACGTCTAAAATAAATTGTATAAACTGTTTTATAAATAATTTTAAATCTTTTCCTTGACTATATATTTGCTCTATTATATTTATACTTTCTTTTGCATTCTGATTAGATATAAAATATAATAATTTATTTAAACTTTCATAATCACTTATACCTAATGCTTTTATTACATTTTCTACTGTTAAATTAGTATTGAAAGATAAACATTTATCTAACATACTTATTGCATCTCTCATACCGCCCTTCTGAACACTTTGCAATAAATTGTAAAGCCTCTATTTCATATATAATGGGTATTATATCAGTCATAGCTAGTTCATTATTTTCATTTTCAATAATATATTTTAACCTATTTACTATACCATCAAAACTAATTTTATTGAAATCATATCTTTGTACTCTTGATAAAATTGTTTTAGGTATTTTTTGAGGGTCTGTTGTACATAAAATAAATATAGTTGTTTTTGGTGGTTCTTCAAGTAATTTTAATAACGCTTGCCAGCCTGCATTTGAAATTGCATGGCACTCATCTATGATTATTACTTTGTAATCACTATCTAATGGCTTAAATCTAGCATCGTCTATTATTAATCGCATTTGGTCTATTCCGATTATTACTTGCTCCATCAATCTCAACAGGATTGCCTAATCCTTTATTTATTTTATTTGCAAATATTCTTGCAGATGTTGTTTTACCTGTTCCGGCACTTCCGAACGAACAAATACGCATTTTTAATTGAATTCGTTTCTATTTGATTTTCTAATATTGTTTTTATATATTCCTGTTCAACCAACGAGTCCCAATCTTTTGGACGCCATTTTACACTTAAACTTTGCATACAGTTCACCTTCTTACATTAATTTTTTATATACATCTATATTTATTTCTGTCATATTTCCATGAATTAAATCACCTACTGTGTTTGTATTTATTTCATATAAAAAATTGTTTCGTCTAGCAATTTGATTTAATTCTATTTCAATTTCCTTTATCCTTGTTAAATCATCTTCGTTATCCATCAATATTCACTCCTCCGTTATATTTAATTTTTGCCTTAGTTCACTCAGTATTTTTTGATAATCACGACTAATTTGTGCTTGGCTTAAATTCAACTTTTCTGCTATTTGACACATAGTCATTCCCTGCAACCTATAGTTAATAATTCTCCTGTATCTTGAATTTAATTTTAATATTTCTTTTTGCAAATCTTCTAAACGACTTACATTATCTATATAATCATTCAAATTAAAATCATCTTGTATTACATCGGATAATAATATATCATCGTCTATTATTGGAGTATGTAAAGATATTGTTTTTATCCATTTTTGATTATTTCTATTATACATTAATATTTCATTCTGTATTATTTTATAAGCATAAGTTGAAAAATTAAAACCTAATTCTTTATTAAATGTTTTCACTGATTTAGTCAATGCGAATAACGCTATAGACTTTAATTCATCAATATCTATATTTCCCTTAAATATACTATGATATTTCCATGCTAATTTATAAGCAATATTTATATTATCCATATAAAAATTTTCTTCATCAGTAGTCATTCACATCTACTCCAATTCGTTTAATAAATTTAATATTTGTGTGAATGTTTTTTCATTTAATATATAATAATTTTCTTCGTTTTTTACACCAAAATTAAAAACTAATGCAAAAAATTCTTTTCGCATAGAAAAACTTTCGTTTTTTAATTTATCTAACCATTCTTTTTTTATTGTAAATTGTTGCTGCTCTTTCATACAAGTTTTTGCTTCAAATAACCAGTTTTTATTTTTTCCTCCAACAACATCTCCGCTTTTTAAATAATCCTGCCCCACTATTTGACTGTAATCTACCATTTACTTTTTTTGCTATTTGTTTTTCCTGTTTTCCTGAATACCAACGACTAGAATTTTTATTATTCGCCATCCGATTTCCTCCTATGTGTTATATATAAAATCTAAATTCTTCTTTACTTTTTCTGCACCTTCCAACGTACCTGTATATTCATAAAGCTCTCCATCTATTGTTATTTTATAAATCATTTCATTACATTTTTTAATTTCAATTTTCTTTTCCATATACTTTATACACCTTCCCAAAAATTTATTTAATTTCCTTCATTAAGAAACCTTTAATTTGTTAAACCACCAAAAAGAATTGTGCTGAATCTTCGACATCAATAATATTGCCAGCCATATCACTTATAACTTCAACATTATCGCAATCCAAATACCAGTAATAGCAATTTCCATCTTTCGCTTGATTAATTGTAATATATTGACTCAATCTTTCTATGTCGCTATCATCAATATCATTTATCTCTTTGTAGTACACATTTGCTATTAATTTTCTCTCAATTTCTAATTTCTTTTCAATAACTTTTAAATTTTTCATATCCTTTACCTACCTTTTCAAAATTTAATTATTTCTTACTATGTATTTATTGTACTATATTATAATAAATTTGTCAATAGTATTTTAAAATTATTTTAGCTTATTTTATAAAAAGCCAGAAGTGTTTATTCTTCTAGCTTTTCTACTAAATCATCTTTTATTAAATTATATAATATATCTCCAACCATTTTACCCGAATTATAAGAAATTAATCTACTATTTTTATCAATTACAACTTGTGAATTTTCAGTAATTGTTTCATAAAGATAATAATATGATTGAATACCTTCAATGAAATTATATCTTTGTTTCAAAATATTTATATTAACATCATCTTTAATTTTTAGCATGTTAATTAGTCAACCTTCCATTTACTTGTTTATATATTAAATTAAAAATATCAGGTCTATTTTTTAAATATTCTAATAAATTTGCTTTACCCTGAAATTTTAATTCTTGTATTGAATCTCCATTTTCCGTTGATACTTTTTCTGTTAGTAATTCTCCTGTTTCTATATCCATTATATCAAAATATGAACCTCTTTTTCTTATTATATCATACCAGCATGCTAATTCTACTGTATCATTTAATATATCTACTCCTGTATCATATTTTAATGTATAATATCCATTTAATCTATCTGGTTTTACTGCTTTATCTTTTACTATTGCTATTTCTATTAAATTTCCTGCTGGAGATGTTGAACTTCTTTTGATACTAGTATTATTTTCATCTATATAATCACCTTTTTTGAATATGAATCTAAAAGTACATAAATGTTTCCAACCTTTTCCACCTGTTGTTATAACCCTATTAAACCCAGCCATATCTTCTCTAACTTGATTTATTCCCAATAATATACAGCCAGTTCTAGCACATATCATTTGTGCTTTTTTTCCAAAAATCGTTAATGCACTTGCTATTCCTCCATAAGTCTTTTCTTGTACATCTTTATCATAAGCCTGTTGACTTACCATAACTCCTAAGCTATCTATTACTACAAGCCCTACTTCTCCAGTTTCCATCATTTTTAATAACATATCAAATATTTCTTCTGCTGATTGTGCCATTGGTTTTAATAATATTAGCTCATCTGTATCTACACCTAATTTTTTAGCCCATTGTTCATCTAATGTATTTTCACAGTCACAATATATTACTTTTTTAATTTCTGCATTCTCATCTTTTTTCTTTTCTTCTTTATATTCTTTTTTAAATTGTTTTTGTGCATTTGCAACTAAATCCAAAGCAGTCGTCGTTTTTCCGTCCGATTTTCTTCTCCTGCAAATTCTATAACTGTTCCTTTTGGTATTCCGACCGATACGTCATGTAATTTATTAAGGGTGACGAAAATTTTATATTTTGCCAATTTCTTTTTGGAATACCTTTACTTATTACTGGTATATCTTCTTTTTTATTTAGGGCACGAATAATTGAATCCAATTCACTCATATTAAAATCTCCTATCTATCAATTCATTGTATAAATCTTTTAATAATTCGTATTTAGCCTGTAATCTTATAATTTGTGCTTGTAGATTTTGATTTTTAGCAATTAATGCTTGATTTGTTAAATTTGACTTATTTTCTTCATCAGACATATAATTACATTCCTTTCATATAAAATTGCTTTAAAACTAATTCTTGTCAAAATTAAGCCTATTTTTCTTTAAATATACAACCCCATTATTTTCTTCTACTATTTTGATAAAATCTTCAAATGTTGTTTTTGCGGGTATTACAAATTTTTCTCCAACTATCCAAGCGACTTCTCCCCTATTTATAGTGTCTACACTATAAGGACTATTTGTATAATTATCACAAGGTAATTTTACCCATTCATTAGGAAATTCATAATATAATGTTTTTAATTCTATTTTATGTCTTCTTACTTTTCTTGATGATGTTTCTATAGAATCACTTTTATCATCTATAATTTCAGTCCAACTATCATAAGGACTTCCTGCATTATGTTCATAGGGTGAATCATTCCAATCATCACCCCATTGATGTTCCCAGTCGCTAGTAAAATATGCTTTATTTCCATCTATATAGCATAATTCAAATTTTTTATTTTCCATTTTTAAATCTTCCACTATCTATACCTCCTAATTCATATTCTGCAAGTCTTCTGCTAATTACTTTTTTTACACTAGAAAGCAACTCATAAGTTGCATTCATCTTTTCTTTTACAATTGCATAAGCACGAGAATATATTATATGTGTTATTGTTTCAGCTTGACTTGCTAATTCTGATTGACTTTTCTTATCATCAATAGTTCCGTTTTTGTAAGTTTTTATAAACTTCATTATATTTTTCTTGTCTTACTGCTTTTGCAACATCTGTTTTTATCCCTAAATTCTCCTGTGCTTCCCCGACAAAAATATAAAAGGACGGGAAGTTGCATTACTATATCATCTAATTCTTGTGCTGTTGGAGGATGTTTATCATCTTGTAATAAACTTTGAACAAACATAACATAATTATCTAATTGCTTACAATAATCTGCTACTAATTTATTTGTTAAATCATTTATCATTTTACTATTATTATCAATTCTATCTTGTAATAATTCTATTTCTTTTTGATTTATTTCATTTGCTAAAATTTCACTTTTTGACATATTACAACTCCTTATTTAACTCTTTATATATGCAATCTAATTCAAATTTTGATTTTCGTCTTAACGTAGAAAGAGGTATATTTAAAATTCTACTCCATTCCGTAATACAATGACTTTCATTGCCAATTTTAACTATATTACTATTCCTCTTATTATGAGCTTGTTCAAATTTAGTAATCCATTTACAATTATTAGGCTCATAATTACCATTTATATCAATTCGTTCAATAGTTAAATTTTCCTGATATCCATTATTTATTGCCCAATTATAGAAATTTTCAAAATCATGCAACCATTCATTACAAACTTTTATCCCTCTAGCACCATAATCTTTAAAACTATTAGAATTTACATTATTACATCTTTGTTTTATATTTGTCCAAGTTGTATATAATCTAGAATAACTTTGATTATGTTTTATATTATTACCACAATTTAAACAACCACAACTTCTTGTATGACCATTCTTTAAATTATTACTAGATACAATAATATTATTCCCACAATCACACAAGCATAACCATTGAGTCACCTTTTTTCCTTTTGGAGTTATTTTACTAACCGCAGTATCAATAACTAAAAGTTTATAAAATTTTTTATTTTTAAGATTTTCTTTTTTCATTGAATTCATACTCCTGTAATTTCATATCTGAATAATAACTATTATATAACTGTATCCAAGTTGAAAGTTCCATAGTTACAAGCCATTTTTGCCTATTTTTTCTATGGAATACAGCGGGGAATTGTTCTTTTTCTGAATCTTGTTTCGCTTGTAATATTGCATTTTCTAGATTTAGTTTTTCCACCCTTTTACACTCAATATGTATGTAATCTAATCCAACTACATCTTCACCCTCTAATCCATTATATTGCTGTCCTCTTCTTGTATTATATCCATATTCCTTTAATTTGTTCGCAAGTTCACGCTCTCCGACTTGCACCCTTTTTCTTGCTATTTATTTTCCCGCATTTTATATACCACCTTAATCAATCTCAATTAAATCTAATTTTATATGTTTTATGCGATTTTCTTCTCCTTCATTTTTTAAATCTTCAATTACATATTCTAATCCATCATTATAATTATCAACTATCTTTTTAATTAGTTTAGCATTACTAATAGCAGTCATATCTAATATATCCTCCTCAGTTATTTCAACATAACCATCATCACTTAATTTTTTAATAGATATACTACCATTATTAAATCCTAAAACAGTATCATACTCAAAACATTTATTCATAAAATAACCCTCATTTCTTTATTTAATTTATAATTTTTAAATTTTTAAGAGGCGTGTTTTCCAAACTTCCATAAGTATTTTCAACAGTATAATCATTTCCAACACACCAAAATACCTCGTCATTTGTTATAAATTTATGATATTTTCCACATTTACTACAATACAATCCCTGTTGTCTATTACCTACCTTATTTTTATATATTTTAACTAATAAATCATTATTACATATCTTACACTTTTTAGGTAAACCCATAATAAATCTCCCTCAATAATTATATTTATCACAATATTTTTTGTATGCACAATAACTACAAGTTGATTTTGATATATTTGTTGGTTTTGCGGGTGGTTTTAATTCTTGCACACATTTATTACAATTTTCTATTCTTTCTAGCAATTCTTTTTTCATTTCATCTGTAACATGAAATATATATGTTTTTTTCAAACAAACATCTCTACATTCATATAAAAACATTACATCATTTAACCCTAGATTTATTGAATAAGAGATTGCTTGGTCAAAATGACTTTCATCTACATTCTGCCTTTTCATAAATTTATTTGAACTTTCTGTCTTTATTTCTAATATATAATATTTTGATTTATATTTTATAATTCCATCGCATAAAAAACTCATATTCAATTTTGGATTATATAACTTTGTTTCCATTTCTTTTTTGTCTACTATTTCAACATCTTGTATATTTCTTTGTTTTATAAATTCTGCTACATCTATATAAGTACAATCAATATTATTATTTTTCATATTATCTATTGCTTTTTGTAATCGTAAATGTCTATCAGTGCCGACTTTCACATATTCCTGCTAATGAAGCAGTTGTATTAGATTTATCCGGTATTTCTCCAATTATTTGGAAATATGCACTTCTAATACATTTCAACGAACTTGGTTTATATGTTTTACTTGGTATATAATCATTATTATTTTCTGTTTTCTCTATTGAATACTCTAAATCTTGTAAGAATTGTGTTGAAACATCAACTTTTTCATTAGCAATATCTATTAAACGTGCCACGGATTTTAAACTATTTCGCATATTTACTTATTCCTTTCTATACAATCTATACACTTATCAAACCATTCACCTTTTATATTTACACTTTTCCAATTATTTAATTTTTTATAATCTAGTGCATCTTGAAAATCTTCTAAATCATCTATATTATTACTACAAAAATCACACTGTAAAATATAATAATTTCCCTGTTTTTCTATCATAATAATTACTCCTTTATATAAATAATATGAGGGTTAAGATTTGCACTTAACAGATGCTGTTAGTTTTTCATTTACACCTCATTTAACAATAAACCTCACTATTATTGCACACGTTTCTTCGAGTTTCCTCTATTGATAACTGTGTCTACTATTACCATTTAGTGGTTAGTGGGATTCGAACCACACATTACCGACATCCTCTTGCTTTTACTGCTATGTCGTTTGCCTTTCGACTTTCAGACTTTACCATTCAGCACAATATAAAACATAGTGCTACTTTTTCGTCCATAACCACCATTTAGTTTTACCATATCTAATATCAAACTAGATATGTCTATTCCACCACCTCATATATTAGCATTACAAGTATATACAATCGGCTTATATATACTTGTAAAGAATCCTTTTCTACAACTTGGTAGATAGGTTAATTTGATTTTTCAAGCAATGATATAATATGCGTACAATTACCATCTGTTATTTTAATTGATTTTTCTTGACCATATTGTATTTCTATCATATCAGTTGAAACTGTTTCTACTTGTGATTTTAGCATATCTATATCTATTAAGCAATTAAATGATTTTATTTCAGTTTTTTCAATAGCCTCTACAACTTCAATAGCATTTGATTTTTGACTTTGTAAGGTTAATCCATCATTCGAAAATTGTAAATATACACCATTCTTATCGTAATCGCTTATAAAAATTGAAAGTCTTGATAATACATTTAATAGTTCTTGTTTATTTACTTTTATTGTATTTTCATATTTATTTGTTTGCAATAAATCTTCTATTTGTTGAACAGGATAATTTTCTTTTCCTTCTAATTCTTTTCCCGCTATTGTATATTTATCTGTATATAATATTAAGTCATTATCTTTTTTAACTATTTCTAATATTTCTGCTCCATCTATTAATAATATTAACTCCGCCATTTCATTTGAAATTAATATCGGTTCTTTCATTTCCAAATTTTTGATACTACAGATTAATTCTCTATCAGTTGTTATTATATTATTTCCTATATAATACCCAGTTAAACATGGTAATTCCATTGTTTTTGCAACTGATGCTTTTGCTGTTTTTATTTGCTCTTGTATAATTGGTAAATTCAAAGATAATCCCTCACCTTGTATATCTTTTATTTCTGGAAATCTTACCATTTCTCCTTCTTCATTTATTGCTATTTCAAATTTGTTAGTCCCATTTCCTCTAAACTCTAAATAATTTTCTTTATTTTCTAATGTAATATATTCAGTGGTTGTTTTACCAATTAATTTTGCAAATGTATCTGCATTTACTATTGTATAAAAATCTTCAACACTCTCAACTACTTGTCTTACTTTGAATATATTACTTCCATCTATTGTTGTTAATGTTAGTATATCTCCTTTTGCTTCTATACCCATTAAACTTGTTAATGGTAAATTCTTATTATTACTTGCACCTTGTATTGCTTTTGATACCATTTTCTGTAATAAACTTGTTAATATTTTCATTTAATTTTCCTCCTAGAATAATGTATTCTTTAATATATCTGGCTTTTTGTCTATTGTACATTTTGCCAATCTTTCTAAACTTATTTTATGATATTCTGGGTCTATTTCTATTCCGTATGAATTGTCTATTTAATTGTTTTGCTGCTACACAAGTTGTTCCACTTCCACTAAAACAATCTAATACTATATCATTTTCTTTGCTTGAATTTATTATTAAATTTTTTATAATATTTAATGGCTTTATAGTTGGGTGTTTATATATTTGTTTATCTTTTATATTTAACTTTGTTGAATATATAGTATTTTTTGTACCGTAATTTCCATATAAATGAACATTATGTCCCTTAAAAAATAAACAATATTCTTTATCACCTAAATACGTCGAGTTTATCAATGGAGGAGGGTTTAACTTTTGCCATAAAATAATTTCAAAAACACAATTTTTATTCTCAAAATAATCTAGGTATAATTTAATTTGAGCCTTGTTACACCATATATATATATTTATAGTTTTTAACACTCTACAAAATTCATCTAAAATTTGTAAATTTATAGAATTATGTAAGCCTTTTTCTTTTATAATATCTGTATATAAACTATCTCTATTCTTAAATATTCCACACTTATTATCAATACTGTTTGCCATTAAATATGGCGGGTCAGTAACAATTAAATCAATACTATTATCTGGAATTTCTTTTATAAGTTCATAACTATTTCCTAAAGTTATTGTATTTAACATATCTTGAAACATATTTTACCTCTTTCTAAAATAATGTATTTTCATATTGTTTATCTACAACTCTATCGGTTCTCCATACCAACATTTTGATACTTCTACATCACAGTCTATTGGTGTATCAAGTTTATCCTTTGCTGCAATACTCATTAAATATGAAAATCGTTTCTTACATTCAACTGCATTTTCTAAAGGACATTGTGCGAGTAATTCATCATGTATAGTTATTAATAATTTAAAATTTAATTCTTTTAATCTTTTATCATTCCCTATTAATATCATTGCCTTTTTTGTCATATCTCCTGCACTTCCGCTGAATCCTGCTATTAACACATTGCCTTTCTGCATCGGCTATATAACTACTATTATCCTTTATTATTATACCTTCTTTTCTTGCTTTCGCTTTTATTTCTTCTTTTTGCTGTCGCCCGTATGCTTTATTTAATAAATTTGTGTAATATTCGATGGCTTCATAATCTATATACTCATTTTGTCCGCCATCAAAATTTAATGGGTCAAAATTTTTATCTTGTTTTTCTGTAAAATCAAATTCATAACGGTCTAATTGCATATTTGGCAACCTTCTTTTTCTACCCCATAATGTTGTTACATATCCTTTTTCCCTTGCCATTTGTTTACTGTCTTTTTCAAATTTAGGTATTGCAGGAAATCCTTTAAATACTTTATCCTGTATTCCTTTCGCTTTTTCAATACTACAATGTAATTGTTCTGCTATACTATTTATACCTCTTCCATAAAGTAATCCGTAATAATATTGATTTTGCTTGACTTCTTCTTTCTTTACCTTCTGGATATTTTTTATCTGTTTTTTTACCGTTTTCATCTAAATAAAACTCAAGACATTCTTCATATGTAGTATCAAATGCCACCGCTGCAATTTCTGAATACATATCTCTATTTGTTCTAACTTTATTCATCATTTCTTCATCTTTACACACCAATGCTAACATCTTAGGTTCTTGTTGCTTTCCGTTATAAGGCTCGTTAAACCTACTCCCCTTTCGGTGGAGTGTCAGACTATATCTTATACATTTCTGTATCCTCTTGTTTCGACTTCACTTGAAGCCTACTCTACTCGGTTCAATTTATTTTTATAAACTGCCTTTCGATAGTCGTTACACACGATTATTTTCTAATCTTGCTCGGTATTGCCTTGCCCTTTGGTTTAGGTTTCACCGACTTAAAGAGGTTTTACTACTCCCAGTTTTTTAGGTTAAGAGTAATCACTTGACATAAGAACACAACCATCATCAGCTACAAACATTTTTCGTATATCCTTATTGTGGCTAGGGATATTTTGCATATTGATTTCCTGACTGCTAAATCTTCCGGTCTTTGCTCCATATTGGTTAAATACACAGTGTATTTTTCCATCGTTGGGATTAATTACCTCATCTAGGTTATCAATATATGTTGATACTAATTTTCCCATTTCTCTATATCCTAATATTACTTGACAAAATTCATTATTCATTGCCTTTAGTGTGTCACTGTCTGTACTTCTAGGTGACTGTTTTGGGATTGGTTTTTCTCCTAATATATCATACAATAAAATTGCTATTTGCGGAGGACTTGATATATTTATCATGCTACCTAATTTATTATTTGGATTTTTTCTTCTATATTCTTCTATCTTGTCATTGTATTTATCGCATAATTTGTAAAATTCGGCTTCTTTTTCTAATAGCAACTTATTATATTTTTCGGATAATTTATGCCTATATTCAGGGTCTACTTTTATTCCATTGTCCTCCATATCTGCTACTACATTAATCAAAGGCATTTCAATCTGTCTAAACACATCTGCAACATCTGTCAACTCTTTATCAATACATTTTTGACTTGTTTTATCTAAAAATTGCTCTTGATATTTATACAATTCAAATGTTATTTCCGCATCTCTTGATGCGTAAATATAGGCACAACTTATTGGTACTAAATTAAATTTACCTTTTTCAAATAAGTCATTAAATCTTGAAGCCTCTTTTTCGCTTTTCAAAACATACTTATTATGCAAGTCTTTTAAATTATTATGTGGTTCATTTTCGTTTAATAATTTTTGTGCTATATATCCATCCCAATATGCCTCTAAATATACACCTATTTGATGCCTTAATACTCTTATGTCAAATTTGGCATTAAACATTATTAATTTAACCTTATTATCTACAAGCCTTTGTAATTGTTGCTTACAAAATTCTTTTGATAACTGATTACTTACTTTTTCATTTGTTATATAATCTATATGATTTATTGGTATATATACTGCTTTTTGAGCAGGAGTATATAAAGAAAAACCAACTATATCATCTAACATAGGATTTAACCCTGTTGTTTCTGTATCCAATGCTACAATTCCATTTTTAATACAATCATCTATATATACTTTTAGACTTGCTTCATCTCTAATACATTCGTATTTTTCTTTATATTCTCCTAAATGTTCTTCTACTAAATTTTTAATTCTAGTAATTCTTTCTTGTAAACTCATTCCTGCTTTTGCTACTACTTTTGAAGGTTTTTTTGTTGTTTTACTTAATATATTTTTATCACTTTCCTTTGTTGAAGGAAATCCTGGTATATTAAATAAATTCATTATTGCACTTCCTTTAGTATTATTTCATATATACTGAAATTATTTGTATTGTTTAATTTTTTACAATCTCTTATATTTAAAAATTCCCACAATATACTTGCCTCTCTATGAGTATCCATAATTATAGCATTTTGCAAATTATCTGTAACAACTATATTATCATTTTCTATAGATTGCAAATATTCATTACCACTACTTAAAATATACATTATTTTTACTCCTTTAATTTATTCACTTCATCTACAAGTTCATTTATTTTATTATAAAATTGTTGAAAATTCATATTAGCAGTTTTTAATTTCTCATCACTCATAAATTAAAAATTATCCTCCTCATTGTATGCAATTGGTCTGCGTCTTACAGGCATTTCTCTTTCGACTTGTCTTCTTACAGGTTGTTCATGTCTATTTCCTCTTTGTGGTTGTTCCATTTCAAAAGTTCCTGTTTGTACATAATTTTGTAATTCTTCATAAGTTTTTGTTTGAAAACAAATTCCCTCCGCTTTTACTTCTGGAAAATCAGTTACTTTTGCATTATCTGTATTTCCTGGATAAAATTGATAATCTGTACTAGTTTCACCTTTCTTACCAACTCTTTCTACTTCAATTGATGTGCCTACAAGTGGATTATATCTTGCACATAAACTTGATAATTTCTTGAAAAATGTTCTTCCTCTTGTCCATATTTTACTTTCTTTACTACTTTCATCATATACTGGAATAAATAATTTAGCATTTTGTTTATAATTTGCTGCACATAGTGGACAATTATCAACTGGTTCATTATAGGCTCTTAAACATTCAACGTCCATTGTTTTATCTCCAACTTGTACTTCATGCACTGCAACTCCTTCTAAATCGTTTATATCATTAATTAAAAATCTTATTTTTGCTGTATCTCCATCATCTTTTAGACTAAAATAATTTGACTTTGGAGCTCCATAAAACTCACTTTCGTTATAATTAAATCTTGCCATAATTAATCATTCTCCTTTACTATAAATTTTATACCCGTTCTGTCTTCATTTTCCACTTGTACATCTGCAAATGCTGGTATACAAATTAAATCCTTTCCGCTTGGTGCTACAAATCCTCTTGCTATTGCTATTGCTTTTACTGCTTGATTTACTGCTCCCGCTCCTATTGCTTGTAATTCTACCTTTCCATTTTCCTTTAGCATTCCTGCTATTGCTCCTGCTACTGAATTTGCGTTTGAATTTGTTGAAATTTTTAATGTTTTCATTGTTTTTCCTTTCCTTTCTTTACTTTTTTATTACTACATAAATCAAATGATTTACGAAATAACCAAATTGATATTTTTTGTAAAATTTTTTGCATTTTAACCTCCTATATAATATATCTATAAATTATGCTAAAATTATACTCGAATTTAAAATTTTTTGCTTTATTTTTTCTAATCTTTTATATATTGTTATGGGTTTTAATTTTAATATATTTGATATTTCATTAATAGAATATCCAGCGTTTAATAATTTACAATGATATTTTTCTTTACTAGTTAAGTTATAATTATCTAATATTAGATTTTCATCATTTATAGAATCCATTATATCTAAACTCAATATTTGTAAATTTTCTATATCTAAACAATTAATATTAGCTTTTCTTTTTTGCATATTTAATAAATTACTTTCAATACACAATCTATTTTTATAACACTTACTAAAATATGTCATAAATCGTATGTTTAAATCTGTATTAAATGTTAATAAACATTTATCTAATTCTTGTAAACAAAAACTAGCTTTGTCTTCTTCATTAATTATTGGATATAATGTATTTATTTTACACAATAAACCATAATTATTTGAATAAAAATAAGCTAGTATATTTGGAGATAATTTCTCCTGATATTCTTTAATAAGTTGAATTTCATTTACTTTACTTTCCTTTCCTGTTAAAATACTTTTCATCATTTTTAGTGTTTCTTGCATAGTTCTTTACCAACCTTTCCTTTGTAAATTTTATGTTATTATAATATAGTATAATAAATATGTCAATAGTATTTTAAAAGATTTCTTTTAAATTTTCTATTTCGCTCCATGCACATTCATTTATATCCTTTCTATTAGTTGGTAATATAGCATCTGTAATAAGTTTATTTTTTATATTATCTTTTATTCTATATCGTCCTTTCCATCCCGCTGCATCATTATCCATTGCTAATATATATTTTCTACAAGGTAATTTATTTAACTGTTCGAATTGATAATTTGTACCTAAACCATTTAATGCAACTGCATATTTTCGATGAGTCCATAAAGTAATTGCATCTATCATACTTTCACATATATATATTTCTTTCGGAAATTTCTTTAATTGATATAATTCATATATTCCATACACAGGTTTTTCCACAGAGTGTGGATAATTAAAATATTTATAATTTATAGCCCTTCTTGCTATAAATAAACAGTTTCCATTTTTATCCCTTACAGGAAATGTTATACAATCTCTTTTTCTATCATAACCGTATATCAAAAATATTAATTACATTTTCATTAAGTCCGTCTTTTAAACATATATGGGTGATAATATCTATATTGGTCAAGTTCTTTTTCGTCAACATATTGCCTTTTAAAATCGTTTTTAAGCACTTTTCTTTTTGTATCAATATAAACATTCCTTTGTTGTAAAATATCACCTAAAAAATTGTTTTTAAGCCACTGTAAACCAAATTGTCCTAAATCATCTTTTCCAAAACATCTACTAATTAATTGTTCTAATGAACAACTTACATTACAGGTAAAACAATGTAAATATCCATCTTCTTTTCTAATACCGACAACTGGGCTTTCTTTCTTGTCCCTGTTTATGAAATGGACAATTAACCATTAAATCTTCCGGCAATTCTTTTATTGTATTAAATAAATATATTTGATTTATTGCTAATTGCTCTTTCAATTCTTGTATTATATCTATTAAATTTAATTCATAGTAATTATTATTTATTTTAATCATTTATTATATAACCTCATATAATCATCTAAAAACTCCCATAATGCGTCCGTTTTAAACCCGTATAATTCTAATTTTTCTTTCAAGTAATCCATATCAACTAAATCTTCATTATATTCAACTTGAGCTTGTAAACTATCTATTTCATCCCATAAATTCCAATTATCTCTTTCTAATTCTTCATAGCTGTCATCTAAATTATTATAAGTATCTTCTAAATCTTTATATTCTTTTTGTAATTTCTTGAAAAATACATTTAATTGTCCTTTACACATATTATCTATTTCTTTATCAGAAAACATCTTCATCATCTTTAAACTCCTTTTTCATTTTATTTATTTTTTCTTTCCTTTGGTTTGGTTCTAGTCCATCATCATTACTTGGCACATAAATAAAATTTCCCATATTAAAATCAAATTGATATAATAAAGTTTGTCCAGTTCTACCATCTCTATGTTTTCTTACTGATAATTGTAATATATTATCATTTACTTTTTGTTTTATTGCTAATACTTTTGTTGCATTTGCTGCAATTCCATCACTATCTTTTATATTTTCTAAATCAGGTGTTTCTTCTGTATCTTTGTTTACCCCACTTCTATTACTTTGTACCACTACTAATATTGGTATTTTTAGTTCTATTGATAAACTCATTAAATCCTCACTTATATTGGTTAGCATTGTTGTTCGTGTATCGCCTTTATTATATCTTTCATCGGTTAAATAAGTTATTCCATCTATACCTAAAATATCTATTTTATTTTTCTGTACAAAATTCTTTATTTTGCTAACAGTTATCTTTTTATTAAAATCTTGTGGAATTGTTACAATAAATTTATTTTTCTTTTCTTTTAAAGATTTTATATAATCTTCATATCCTATTTGATTTTGTCCGCCATACTAAATTTTTATTGCTAAAATGATTTACAAGTGTATCAAATCTATATCCTATTTTTGTGGCTGACATTTCAGGACTTATT
>Ga0247609_10000358_pt1 | contig 65371 bp, 57 predicted proteins | sample 172DNAGHGlowgp2_FD_193487 | JGI IMG/M metagenome (GOLD analysis project Ga0247609, IMG submission 193487) | Sheep rumen microbial communities from Palmerston North, Manawatu-Wanganui, New Zealand - 1728 DNA GHGlow gp2 | ecosystem: Host-associated > Mammals > Digestive system > Stomach > Rumen ...
TGATGAAGTATAACCCAATCCTGAAGAAGATGACTCTTCACAAGGAGATTAAATAAGCAAGACTGAAGTATGGCAAAGAAAACCGTTGCTACCCTCCATGAAGGTTCAAAGGATGGTCGCGCTTACACAAAGGTAATCAAGATGGTGAAGAGCCCGAAGACTGGTGCTTACATCTTCGACGAGCAGATGGTTCCTAACGAAGAGGTTAAGGACTTTTTCAAGAACTAATATTCATTTATAGCATAAAAAGAGAGGTTGCAAAGCAATTTGCGACCTCTTTTTTTTGCGATTTCATCGAAATTTATTAATTTTGCCCTGTGAATTAATGTATTATGGGAATATTTGGTTTTTTCAATAAGGAAAAGAAGGAAACGCTAGACAAAGGTCTGGAGAAGACCAAGAGTAGCGTATTCGACAAACTGACACGTGCTGTGGCAGGAAAGTCGAAGGTGGATGATGATGTGTTGGACAATCTGGAGGAAGTACTTATCACCAGTGACGTAGGTGTTGACACCACGTTGAAGATCATCGAACGGATAGAGGAGCGTGTGGCTCGCGACAAGTATGTATCCACCTCAGAACTGAACGGTATTCTGAAAGATGAGATTGCCGCTCTACTGGCGGAGAACAATTCCGAGGACAATGATAACTGGGACTTGCCCAGTGACCATCAGCCTTACGTGATATTGGTTGTAGGTGTAAATGGCGTCGGTAAGACGACGACCATCGGTAAACTGGCCTGGCAGTTCAAGCAGGCTGGTAAGAAAGTGTATTTGGGTGCTGCGGATACCTTCCGTGCTGCCGCAGTGGAACAACTCTGTATCTGGGGAGAAAGGGTAGGCGTGCCTGTTGTCAAACAACAGATGGGTTCTGACCCAGCCTCTGTGGCCTTCGATACGCTCTCCAGTGCCAAGGCCAATGGTGCCGATGTGGTGCTGATAGATACGGCAGGACGTCTGCACAATAAGGTGGGTCTGATGAATGAATTGAAGAAAATCAAGGACGTCATGAAGAAGGTGCTGCCCGAGGCTCCTGATGAGGTGATGCTCGTCTTGGATGGTTCTACGGGACAGAATGCCTTTGAACAAGCCAAGCAGTTCTCGGCAGTGACCCAGATCACGTCGTTGGCCATCACAAAACTCGACGGCACGGCAAAAGGCGGTGTGGTCATCGGCATCTCCGACCAGTTGAAGGTGCCTGTGAAATATATTGGCTTAGGAGAAGGCATGCAGGACCTGCAGTTGTTTAACAAACGCCAATTCGTAGATTCGCTGTTTAATGAATAAGACGATAGACATTATTTCGCTCGGATGCTCGAAGAACCTTGTTGACAGCGAGGTGCTGATGGGCTTGATGGAGGCCAACGGCTATCAGTGTACCCACGATAGCGATGACCCTCAGGGCGATATTGTCGTTGTCAATACCTGTGGCTTCATCAATGATGCCAAGGAAGAGAGTATCAACACCATCCTTGAATTTGCTCAGGCCAAGACGGAGGGACGGATTAAGAAACTCTTCGTGATGGGCTGTTTGTCAGAGCGTTATCTGGCAGAATTGGAAGCAGAGATACCTGAGGTGGATGGCTGGTACGGGAAGTTCAATTATAAAAAATTGCTGAAAGACCTCGAAGGCGAAGCGTTTAAGGTCTGCGAAGGATATCGCCATATCACTACGCCGAGCCACTATACCTATATTAAGATTTCAGAGGGCTGTGACCGTCATTGTGCCTACTGCGCCATCCCGTTGATTACGGGAAAGCACCAGAGTCGGCCGATGGAAGAGATCCTGGAGGAGGTACGTTATCTGGTAAGATTGGGCGTCAAGGAGTTTAATGTCATTGCCCAGGAACTGACCTATTATGGTGTGGACATCGACGGCAAACAACATATCGCAGAACTGATAGAGAAGATGGCCGATATCAAGGGGGTGGAGTGGATTCGTCTGCATTATGCCTATCCGACGCATTTCCCCTGGGCCTTGCTTCGGGTGATACGGGAGAAACGGAATGTCTGCAACTATCTCGACATTGCCCTTCAGCATATCTCCGACCATATGTTGGACAGGATGAGGCGTCACGTGACCAAGCAGGAGTCCTACGAATTGGTGGAACGTCTGCGTAAGGAGGTGCCAGGTATTCACCTGCGTACCACCTTGATGGTAGGTTTCCCGGGAGAGACGGAAGAGGATTTTGAGGAACTTCTGACTTTCACCAAATGGGCCCGTTTCGAGCGGATGGGGGCTTTTGCCTATTCGGAGGAAGAAGGTACCTATTCGGAACAACATTATCAGGATGATGTGCCCGAGGAGGTGAAACAGCGGAGGTTAGACAAACTCATGCGTATCCAACAACAGATTAGTGCCGAGATAGAGGCTGAGAAGATAGGCACTATCCAACGTGTCATCATCGACCGAAGGGAGGGTGATTACTATGTCGGACGGACGGAGTTCTGTTCACCCGAGGTGGATCCCGAGGTACTCATCCCTGTCCATGAGAGGGAACTGAAAATCGGAGAATTCTATCAAGCAAGGATCACCGATTCCGAGGAATTTGATTTGTATGCAACCACAATCACATATTGAGATATGAATAATAAAGACTTCATTACAGAACTGGCCAACAAGAGTGGCTATTCAGCGGAAGACGTACAACAGATGGTGGACATCGTGATAGAGACGATGGGAGACCATTTTCTGGAGGATGATTCCGTTTTGATTCCGAATTTCGGGACATTCGAAGTGAAGAAAAAGATGGAGCGCATTATGGTGAATCCGTCTACCGGGCAGCGGATGCTCATTCCGCCCAAACTGGTATTGAATTTCAAACCGAATGTCGGTTGGAAAGAACGTGTAAAGAGTGGAGGGACCGAGTGATGGGAAAGATCTCAACGAATGAACTGGCTGCTGTGCTCATTGAGCGCAAGAACCTGAAAAGAAAGAGTGCCTCTGCGTTTGTCAATGAACTGTTCTATGTGATTCAGGAAGGACTCGGACAGGACAAGATGGTGAAGGTTAAAGGTCTGGGTACCTTTAAGATCATTGACGTGGATGACCGTGAGAGTGTGAATGTGAACAATGGAGAACGTGTCTTGATTGAGGGACATAGTAAGATTACATTCACACCGGATACTTTGATGAAGGAACTGGTGAACAAACCTTTTTCGCAGTTTGAAACCGTTGTGTTAAACGAAGGGGTAGATTTCGCGCCGGAACCCGAACAAGAGCCCGAACCTGAACCGGAACCAGACCCCGAACCAGTATTGGAGCGAGTCTCAGTGCCGGAGTCTGAGGATGTGTTGGAGCCCGAAGTTGTGTCGGAGTCAGATGTTGTAGATGATGTAGATGCGTCTATGGCACCATTGGTAGATTTTGTAACGGATAATGAACCGCAGATTATATCCGAGCCTGCTCCCGAACCCGAACCTCTGGTAAATCTGGAACCTTCGGAAGAACCGAAATCTCTGGAAACTCCGGAAGATCCGGAACCTCTGGCAGAACAGGCACCGACACCTGAACCACTGGCAGAACAGGCACCGACACCTGAACCACTGGCAGAACCGGAACTTCAGTCTGAACCCGAGCCCGATCCTGAACCCGTGGAGGATGAACTTCCAAAGGAAGAAGAACCTGTTGAAACTCCTTCGGAGGAAACAGAATACGTATATGAAGAGGAGAATTCTGGTGCCTGGAAGAAGTGGTTACTTGGTATACTGGCCTGCTGTATCTGTTTTGCAGGAGGTTATTATCTGGGAATGACTTATGGCAGTCCTTCCTCGTCGTCGGAACCTCAAGTAGAACCTGCCAAACTGAAAGTTGAAACTGTCAAGTCAAAAGTAGAGGTCTCGAAGTCTGAGCAGGCGACACCAGAGCAGGCAAAACCTGAGGCTACCAAGCCGGAGTCGCAGGAACTGAAAGCCACGGAACCTGAGCCCAAGCCAGAAGTGAAGCCCGAGACTAAACCAGAATCTAAGCCTGAGGTCAAACCGGATACAAAGCCAGAATCTAAGCCCGAGCTCAAAGCCGAGCCAAAGCCTGAGTCCGCAACTGCTCTTGACAAGTATGAACAGATGGATTCCCGTGTTCGTACGGGTGCCTATCGCATTGTCGGAACAGACCATGTGGAAAAGGTCAAGGCCACCGATAATCTGGCAAGAATCTGTAAACGTACCATTGGCCCGGGCATGGAGTGCTATCTGGAGGTTTATAATGGTATCAAGGGTGATGCCGACCTAAAGGTCGGACAGGAAATCAAGATCCCCAAACTGGTACATAAGAAGAAAAAAGTCCAAAAATGACAATTAAATCGGTTTAATATTGAAAAAGTTTCTTAAAACTTAGGTTTTGGGAAACTTTTTTAATATTATTTAGGTGGTAGAATGTCTTGTTTTACCAACTAAATCAGTACTTTTGCGGTCAAATTTCAGAAATCGAATAAAAAGGAAATATTATGGCAGAAGCAATTGATATCCGTGAGTTGAATATCCGGATAGAACAACAAAGCGCATTTGTTACGAATCTTGTAACAGGTATGGATCGCGTCATCGTGGGTCAGAAGCACCTCGTTGACTCCCTCCTCATCGGCTTGCTGAGTGATGGACATATCCTTCTGGAAGGTGTTCCTGGACTGGCAAAGACCTTGGCCATCAAGACGTTGGCACAGTTGATTGACTCCGACTACAGTCGTATCCAGTTTACACCCGACCTTCTCCCTGCCGATGTCATCGGTACGATGATCTATTCGCAGAAGGATGAGAAGTTCCAGGTGAAGAAAGGTCCTGTGTTTGCCAACTTCGTCCTGGCAGATGAAATCAACCGTGCGCCGGCAAAGGTACAGAGTGCCTTGCTCGAAGCCATGCAGGAGAAGCAGGTAACCATCGGCAGCGAGACCTTCCTGTTGCCGAATCCCTTCCTCGTGATGGCAACGCAGAACCCCATTGAGCAGGAGGGTACATACCCACTGCCTGAGGCACAGGTAGACCGTTTCATGCTGAAGGTGGTTATCGACTATCCCTCACTCGACGAGGAGAAGAAGATTATCCGTGAGAATATCGCCGGTGAGATGCCGAAGGTAAGTCCTGTGACGACTTCCGAGGAGATCCTCCGTGCCAGAGAGGTGGTGCGTGAGGTCTATCTCGACGAGAAGATTGAACAGTATATCGCTGATATTGTGTTCGCCACCCGTTATCCCGACCGTTATGGATTGAAGGATCTGAAGGATATGATCTCTTTCGGTGGTTCGCCCCGTGCCAGTATCAATCTGGCAAAGGCAGCCCGAGCCTACGCTTTCATCAAGCGTCGTGGTTATGTGGTGCCTGAGGATGTGCGTGCTGTGGCTCATGATGTGCTGCGCCACCGTATCGGACTCACCTACGAGGCTGAGGCCAGCAATATCACCAGTGAGGAGATCGTTTCGAAGATTATTAATAAGGTCGAGGTTCCTTGATGGAAACAAGCGAGATCATCAAGAAAGTCCGTAAGATTGAAATCAAGACCCGAGGTCTGAGTTCAAACATCTTTGCAGGTCAGTATCATTCTGCCTTCAAGGGTAGGGGTATGGCCTTTAGCGAGGTGCGTGAATATCAGTTCGGCGATGATGTACGTGACATCGACTGGAATGTGACAGCCCGCTTTCACCGTCCGTATGTGAAGGTGTTTGAGGAGGAGCGTGAACTGACGGTGATGTTGCTCATTGATGTCAGCGGCTCTCTTGATTTCGGTACGCAGAAGCAGATGAAGCGTGATATGGTGACGGAGATTGCCGCTACCATCGCTTTTTCGGCTATCCAGAACAACGATAAGATCGGTGTAGTGTTCTTCTCCGACAAGATCGAGAAGTATATCCCGCCGAAGAAGGGCCGCAAGCATATCCTATATATCATCCGTGAGATGCTGGACTTCCATCCGGAGTCGAAGCGGACGGATGTGAAACAGGCAGTGGAGTTCCTGTCGAGTGTTCAGAAACGTCGTACGACAGCATTCATCCTCAGCGACTTCTATGTGCGGAATGATTTCATGCAGTCGTTGCAGATTGCCAACCGCAAGCACGACGTGGTGGCTATCCAGGTCTATGACCAGCGTGCCAAGGATCTGCCTGACGTGGGTCTGATGAAGGTGGTGGATGCTGAGACAGGCTTTGAACAGTATGTAGATACCAGTTCGAAGCGTCTGCGCGACTCCTATCGCAAGTACTGGATGAACCGTCAGACACAGTTGCTGGAGACATTTAATAAGAGTAATGTGGATAATGTGAGCATCGCCACCAACGAGGATTTCGTGAAGGCACTGATGTTGTTGTTTAAACAGAGAAGTTGAGCCACAGATTACACAGATTAACATAGATGAAGAAGATATTGATCATATGGATGATGTCGGTGATTGGGGCTGTGGCTGTACAGGCACAGTCTGTTGAGGCCAGCATCGACAATATCGAGATGTTGATAGGCGAGCAGGCACATGTCACGCTGAAGGCTGTAGCAAAGGAGAATGCCAAGGTGGAGTTCCCCCAGTTCCAGCCGACTCAGTATGTGACACCTGGTGTCGAGGTGCTGGCCTGTCAGCCACAGGAAGACAAACAGACTGACAATGGTTTTGTGGAGAAATCGATGGTCTATACCTTGACCTCTTTCGACGACACCTTATATTATATTCCTCCCTTGACGGTGAAGATCGACGGTAAGCCATACCAGAGCAAGAGTCTGGCTTTGAAGGTACTGACGATGGAGGTTGATACGGCTCATGCTGAGAAGTTTTTCCCACCCAAGACCGTGCAGGATAATCCTTTCCTGTGGAGCGAATGGAGTCTGATCTTCTGGTTGAGTGTCATATTGCTAATTATCTCGGCTTTAACGTATTACCTCTATATGCGTTTGCGGGACAATAAGCCGATAATCACCCATATCCGTATCATTAAGAAACTCCTGCCTCACCAGAAAGCCATGAAGGAAATCGAACAGATCAAGGCCGATAAGATGGTGGCTGCAGAGAACTCCAAGGAGTACTATACGAAGTTGACGGATACCCTCCGTAAATATATCGAGGAGCGTTACGGTTTCAGTGCGATGGAGATGACGAGTAGTGAGATTATCGAGAAGCTGATGGCCACACAGGATCAGAAGGCTCTTGATGAACTCCGTGAACTCTTCACGACAGCCGACCTGGTGAAGTTTGCCAAGTATTCGACCCTCATCAATGAGAACGACAAGAACCTCGTGAGTGCCATCGATTTCATCAACCAGACGAAACTCGAGAATGTGCCTACCGAGGAAACCGTCAAGCCGCAACTCTCTGAGGCAGACCAGCGCAGCATCAAGACGCGTCGTGTCCTCAAAGTTGTGATCACAGCATTGCTTATTGCCAGTGCCTTGTTGCTGGCCTATGTAGTCTATGCCACCTATCAACTCATCAATTAGAAGTGAAGTATGGAATTTGCCAATAAAGAATATCTGTTTCTGCTGTTGCTGATGATACCGTATGTCATCTGGTATCTGATGTATCGGAAGAAGACGGAACCCACCATGCGGATGAGTGACACCTTCGCCTTCCGCAATGCGCCGAAGAGTTGGAAGGTACGGCTCATGCCCCTTTCCATGCTCCTCCGTCTGCTCACCTTCACGATGATCGTCTTGGTGCTGGCCCGTCCGCAGACACAGAATTCCTGGAAAAACAAGACGATAGAAGGTATCGACATCATGTTGGCGATGGATGTGTCCACCTCTATGTTGGCAGAGGACCTGAAGCCGAACCGTATTGAGGCAGCCAAGCAGGTGGCCTCGGAGTTTATCTCAGGACGCCCGAACGATAATATCGGTTTGAGTATCTTTGCCGGTGAGGCCTTTACCCAGTGTCCGATGACGATCGACCATGCCTCGCTGTTGAATCTCCTTCATAATGTCCGTACGGATATTGCCGCCCGTGGTCTCATCGAGGATGGTACTGCCATCGGCATGGGACTTGCCAATGCCGTTTCCCGTCTGAAGGACTCCAAGGCCAAGAGCAAGGTGGTGATCCTGTTGACGGATGGTAGTAACAACCGAGGTGACATCTCGCCTATGACGGCTGCCGAGATTGCCAAGAGTCTGGGCATCAGGGTCTATACCGTTGGCGTGGGTACGAACAAGGTGGCACCTTATCCGATGCCAGTGGCCGGCGGGGTGCAGTATGTGAATATCCCTGTGGAGATAGACAACCAGACGCTCAGTGAGATTGCAGCCGCTACGGATGGTGATTTCTATCGCGCCACCAATAATAAGGAACTCCGGAAGATTTATCAGGAGATAGACAAGTTGGAGAAGTCGAAACTCAATGTGAAGCAGTTTAGTAAGAAATACGAGGCCTATCAGCCCTTTGCCCTTGTGGCTGTGCTGGCCCTTCTCCTTGAAATCCTGCTCCGCATCACCATATTCAGGAGGATACCATAATGTTTAGATTTGAAGACCCCATATATCTCTGGCTGTTGGTGCTGATACCCATATTGGCACTGGTCAGGTTTGTGACATATAGAAATCAGAAAAAGCGACTCCGTAAGTTTGGCGACTTGAAGTTACTGAAAGCCCTGATGCCTGATGTATCCCATTTTCGTCCACGCGTGAAGTTCTGGTTGCTGTTGGCAGCCCTCGCCCTGTTGATTGTGATGCTGGCCCGTCCGCAGATGGGTACGAAGATCAGTCAGGAGAAACGGACCGGTATCGAGACCATCATTGCCTTGGATATCTCCAACTCTATGTTGGCAGAGGATATTGTGCCCAGTCGTCTGGATCGTAGTAAGATGATGGTGGAGAATCTGGTGGATCATTTCACCAACGACAAGATCGGCCTCATAGTGTTTGCGGGTGATGCCTTTGTGCAGTTGCCTATTACGAGCGACTATGTATCTGCCAAGATGTTTCTGTCGAGTATCGACCCGTCAATGATGGCTACCCAGGGTACGGACATTGCGACAGCCATTAATATGGCGGTCAGCAGTTTCACCCAGGAAGAGGGTATTGGTAAGGCTGTTATCGTGATTACCGATGGTGAAGACCACGAGGGTGGGGCCTTGGAGGCCGCAGAGGAAGCCAAGAAGAAAGGTATGAGTGTCTATGTGCTGGGTGTCGGTAGTACGCAGGGCGCCCCGATTCCCATTCCCGGTACAGGCGACTATATGAAGGACAATACGGGTAATACTGTGATGTCGGCCTTGAATGAGGAGATGTGTCGTCAGGTGGCTCAGGCCGGTGGTGGCGTGTATATCCACGTGGAGAACAACAGTGCTGCCCAGCAACAACTCGACAACGAACTCGACAAACTCTCGAAGAAAGAAACCTCCACGACGGTTTATAGCGATTTCGATGAACAGTTCCAGGCCTTCGGCATCCTTGCCCTTCTGTTGCTGATTATTGAAATCTGTATTTTCGACCGCCGGAACCCGTTGCTGAAGAATCTGTCGTTGTTCAGCAAGAAGAAGGTGGCAACCCTAATGTTGTTGCTGGTCGCCATGAGCGTATCGGCCCAGACCGACCGTCAGTATATCCGTCAGGGCAACAAGCAGTTTAATGCCGGTGACTATCCCAATGCGGAGGTGTCTTACCGTAAGGCGGTGGAGAAGAATCCGAAGAACCCGCAGGCCGTCTATAACCTGGGTAATGCCTTGTTGGCACAGAAGAAGGACTCGGCAGCCATCGAACAGTTCCAGAATGCCTCGAAGTTGGAGACGAACCCCTTGCGCAAATACCAGTCGTTCCATAATATGGGCGTCATCTGTCAGTCGCATAAGATGTACGGCGAGGCGATAGAGGCCTATAAGAATGCCCTGCGTCTGAATCCGGCAGATGATGAGACCCGCTACAACCTGATTCTCTGTAAGCATGAGAAAGAGAAACAGGATCAGAACAAGCAGAATCAGGATCAGAACAAACAGGATCAGAAACAAGACGATAAGAAAGACCAGCAGAAGCAGGATCAAAATAAAGATAAGGATAAACAAGACCAGAAGAAGGAGCAGCAGAAGCCCCAGATGAGTAAGGACAATGCCGAGCAACTGTTGAATGCAGCCATGCAACAGGAGAAACAGACTCAGGATCGTCTGAAAAAGGCTCAGCAACAGCCCCAGCGTCGGAATATCCTGAAGAACTGGTGATAGGAGTGAAAAGTGAGAAGTGAAAAGTGAGAAGTGAATAGTGAAATGAAGAATATTATATATGGAGAAGCGAAGGTGAATTGGAAAGTGAAGGTGCTTCTGGCACTTTTCACTTTTCACTTTTCACTTTTCACTTCAATGGCGCAGACTCTGACTGCCTCGGCTCCCTCGCAGGTTGCTGTGGGTGAGCAGTTCCGTTTGACCTATACCATCAATACACAGAATGTCAGCGAGTTCCGTGCAGGGCATATCCCTGACGAACTGGAAGTGCTGATAGGGCCGAACCGTTCCATGCAGTCCAGTTATCAGATGGTCAACGGACATACGAGTTCCTCGTCGTCGATTACCTATACCTATATCGTTGCAGCCACAAAGAACGGCTCCTATACCATACCAGCCGCCCACGCTGTGGTGGATGGCAAGAGCATCGCCTCGAATGCCCTGAAGATTACGGTTTCGGGTAATGCCCGTAGTCAGGCCAATGGCGGGGGCGGACAACAGCGTCAGCACGACGATGAGGGTGCAGAACTCCGTGATGCCGGTAGCCGGATCTCCGGTTCCGACTTGTTTATCAAGGTCAGCGCCAATAAGAAACGGGTCTATGAACAGGAACCCATCCTGTTGACCTATAAAGTCTATACGTTGGTATCCCTCACGCAACTGGAAGGTAAGATGCCCGACCTGAAGGGTTTCCATACCCAGGAGGTAGACCTGCCGCAGCAGAAGAGTTTCAAGATCGAGACGGTTAATGGTCGTCCTTATCGTACCGTGACGTGGAGCCAGTATGTGATGTTCCCGCAACTGACGGGTAAACTTGAGATTCCGAGTATCACCTTCAATGGTATCGTGGTACAGCAGAACCGTAACATCGACCCCTTTGAGGCCTTCTTCAATGGCGGTTCTGGTTATGTGGAGGTGAAGAAACAGATCCAGGCCCCGGGCATAGAGATTATGGTGGATCCGTTACCGACGCGTCCAGCCAACTTCTCCGGTGGAGTGGGTAAGTTCAATATCTCCGCCCAATTCGACAAGACGGAGGTGAAGGCCAACGACCCTGTCAAACTGCATCTGGTGATCAGTGGTGTCGGTAACCTGAAACTCATCAAACAGCCTGTCGTGGAGTTCCCGAAAGACTTCGACAAGTATGATGCCAAGATCACCGACAAGACCAAACTCACTGCCAATGGCTTGGAAGGCTCGATGATCTACGACATCCTTGCCGTGCCGCGTCATCAGGGGAAGTACGAAATACCGCCCATCGAATTCACTTATTTCGATACGTCGGCAAAGCGCTACGAGACCGTCAGGACCGAAGGCTTCACACTCCAGGTGGCCAAGGGTGCCGGTACGGGTAGCGTCAGCGACTATACGGGTCAGGAAGACCTCCAACTGTTGGGTAAGGACATCCGACATATCAAGACCGGCGACACCCGTCTGCATGCATTGGATGATTTCTTCTTCGGTTCTACGGGCTATTGGATTGCACTGGCAGTCCTGGCACTTATCTTCGTCTCGTTGTTTGTAATCTTCCGTCAACGGGCCATCGAGAATGCCAATCTCACCAAGCGTCGTGCCGGCAAGGCCAACAAGGTGGCTACGAAACGCCTGAAGAAAGCCTCTAAGTTGATGGAAGCCAACAAACCCGGTGAGTTCTATGACGAGGTGCTCCGTGCCCTCTGGGGTTATGTGGGCGACAAACTCAACATGCCTGTCGAGCAGTTGTCTCACGACAATATCAGTCAGCGTCTGACCGACCGGAATGTCAACGAAGAGACAATCGCCCAGTTTATGGGTGCCCTCGACGAGTGTGAGTTCGAGCGCTATGCCCCGGGCGATCCCAAGGGAAATATGAATAAGGTTTTTGACAAGGCCATGACGGCTATCGAGAAGATTGAAGAGACGATGAAGAAGCGTAATAAGAGGAAAGTGGAAAGTGGAATGTGGAATGAGAATACCAATGTGGCGAGAATGCTCGTGTTTATCTGCATATCTCTTTCCTCTTTCCTCCTTCCTCTTTCCTCATCAGCCGTGACCAAGGCTGAGGCTGACAGCGCCTACGTACGTGGCGAATACCAGCAGGCCATCAAGGATTATGAGACCCTATTGAAGTACGGTGCCTCTGCCGACCTGTACTACAACCTCGGCAACGCCTACTACCGTACGGAGAATATCACCCGTGCCGTATTGAATTATGAACGCGCCCTGCTGTTGTCGCCTGGCGACAGGGATATCCGTTTCAACCTCCAGATGGCCCGTTCGAAGACCGTCGACAAGATCACCCCGGAACAGGACATGTTCTTTGTCACCTGGTACCGTTCACTGGTTAATCTGACCAGTGTCGACGGGTGGGCGAACATCGCCTTGATCTCGTTGGCCCTCGCCATCATACTGGCGCTGTTGTATCTCTTCTCCGAACGTATCTGGTTGCGTAAGGTGGGCTTCTTCGGGGCTATCATCCTCATCGTCTGTTTCCTGGTGAGCAATGTTTTCGCCTATCAGCAGAAGGATCTGCTTGTCCATCGTCGTGGGGCCATTGTCGTGGCACCTGCTGTCACGGTGAAGAGCACCCCTGCCAAACAGGGCACCGACCTGTTTATCCTCCATGAGGGTACGAAGGTGACCATCACCGACGGTTCGATGAAGGACTGGAAAGGCATCCGTCTGGCCGACGGTAAGGAGGGATGGATAGAAACCCGGCAAATAGAGTTGATTTAATGGACTGGCAGACAATTATAGATCTTGACAAGCAATTGCTGTTATGGTTCAACGGCAGTCAGTCGTTGTACGTCGACATTCTGGTGCGTACGCTGACCAATGCCCTGACGTGGATACCGTTCTATCTGTCGCTCTTCTATGTCGTCATCAAGAACAATGAGAACGTGCAGAAGATCCTGCTGGTGCTGGGTTCTGCCGCCCTCTGTGTCGTCATTGCCGGCACCATCGACGACACCATCGTCAAACCCACGGTGGCCCGTTGGCGTCCCACCCACGACCCGCAGATCGGACTGTTGGTGGATATCGTCGACGGATACAGGGGCGGGAAGTACGGTTTCTTTTCTGCCCATGCCGCCAACACCTTCAGCATCGCCATCTTCTTCTGGTGGCTGGTGCGCAGCCGTCTGCTCACGACGGCGATGGTGATCTGGTCGCTGACCAACTGTTGGACGCGCCTCTATCTGGGTGTCCACTATCCGGGCGACATCCTGGTTGGCCTTTGCTGGGGTGCCTGTGCCGGTTCTCTTGCCTACTGGGTTTACCAGCATTTTGCCCCTCGGTTGTCTACCGGTATGAGATTCTCCTCGTCGCATTACACGAAGACGGGTTATCTGCGCGATGATGTCGACGTGCCTGTCAGCATGTTGGTCTTCACGCTCCTGTACGCCCTTCTCCGTGCCGCATTCGCATAACTCTGAACAGATGACAGATCCCCGACATATCCATATCAGCGACTATAACTATCCGCTTCCTGACGAGCGGATCGCCAAGTTCCCGATGGCCCGTCGTGACCAGTCCAAACTGCTCATCTACCGGAAGGGTGAGGTAGGGGAGGATGTCTTCTATCACCTGCCGGACTATCTGCCTGAGGGGGCGCTGATGGTCTTCAACAATACCAAGGTCATCCAGGCGCGCATGCACTTCCGCAAGGCTTCTGGCGCCTTGATAGAGGTGTTTCTGTTGGAGCCTGCCGAACCCTCCGACTATGAACAGATGTTCCAGACCACCGGTCATTGTGCGTGGTATTGTCTGGTGGGCAACCTGAAGAAATGGAAGGAAGGCCCGCTGACGAGGGAATTAAGCATTAAGAATTTAGAATTAAGAGTTAAGGCGACACGTGGAGAGATCCACGGCACCTCCCACCGCATCGACTTCTCTTGGGATGCCCCGGTGAGTTTCGCTGAGATCATCGACGCCATGGGTGAACTGCCCATTCCGCCGTATCTGAACCGTGCGACGCAGGAGAGCGACAAGACCACCTACCAGACGGTCTATTCGAAGATTAAGGGCAGTGTGGCGGCACCGACAGCCGGTCTGCATTTCACACCGGAGGTGCTTCAGGCGATTGATGCCCACGGCATCGACCGTGAGGAACTGACGCTGCACGTCGGCGCAGGCACGTTTAAGCCCGTGAAGAGCGAGGAAATCGAGGGTCATGAGATGCATACCGAGTATATCAGTGTGCGCCGTGAGACCATCGCCAAACTGATCCGTCACGAGGGACAGGCCATTGCCGTCGGCACCACGAGTGTCCGCACCTTGGAGAGCCTCTACTATATGGGTCTGAAGGTGCTCCGTAATCCCGACCTCACCGAAGACCAACTCCACGTCTCCCAGTGGGAGCCTTACGAGAATCATGGGGACGAGAATCACGGGGACTGGCACAATGATCGAAGCGCAGCGGAAATCAGGGTGCCTGTCCCCGTGATTCTCAGCCTCCAAGCTCTCGCTTCTTGGATGGACGCCCACGACTTGCAGGTATTGCATTCCAGCACCCAGATCATCATCGCTCCGGGCTACGACTACAAAATCGTCAAGATGTTGGTTACGAATTTCCACCAGCCGCAGTCCACTTTACTCCTCTTGGTGAGTGCCTTCGTCAAGGGCGACTGGCGCAAGATCTACGACTACGCCCTCAGCCACGACTTCCGTTTTCTGAGTTATGGTGACTCGTCTTTACTCATTCCGTAAACAATTAAAAGCGAGATAGATATGAATAATTACTTCAAATTTTTATTGGTCGGTTTCTTCGCCTTGATTTCGACCGCTGTCATGGCCCAGAGCAAGACGCTGTTGATCTCTGAGTCGGGTCTTCCCTATACCGAACAGACCTGGTATGCCTACGGTGTGGGCGCCCCCCTCGACGAGAGCGACATCACCAGCAACTGGAACCTTGGCAAGCGCATTGTCTCAGCCGCCTACACCAAGGATGGCTGGCTCGTTGTGATGGCGAAGAATACGGGCTATGTCCAGCAGTCGTTCTCCCTCACCAAGGAGTGGCCTGAGGAGTGGATTGCCGAGAAGACCAGGAGCGGCTATGCCATCACGTCGCTTTCCAGAAGTGAGAGCGAGTGGCTGGTGGTCATGTCACAGGGTTCCGGCATCACCTCACAGATCATCTGGCGCAACGAATGGTCGGAACTGGCTCCCTGGATCACGGAACAGAAGGGCCGTGGCTATTTCCTGACGGACCTGGTCTTCGATGGCCAGGCATGGACATTGGTGATGAGCCGTACGCCAAAATACACGTCTCAGGGATATTTCATGGAGAAGTCCACCTCCGAACTGATCAACCGCATCCGTTCCACCGTGTGGGATAGGGGATTCAATCTGCATGAGGTGGTCTATGGCGAGGGCAACTACGTAGTGGTCTATGGCAACTACGCCCGTGGCGACAACCGTTTCCAGAACCTTCAGGTGAGCCCCGACGATGCCAAGGCGTATATCCGCCAACAGTGGAACCGAGGAATCTCTATCGCCTACGTCGGCGGCGGCCTCTGGTAAAATCATAAAGAACAAATCGGGGCTCCCGAAAGAATCACGGGGACTGGCTCTTCGAAGAGCCAGTCCCCGTGATTCTTAATTCTCAAGCCTGAAATCTGGAACATGATATTCTTGAAACGGCATGAAATGTCTGGATCTTCAGACCATTCATTTTCGTTTCCCGATGGTATGAGTGATTCTGGGGACATCGTGTTCCAGAAATGGATTCATCTGTCTGAAAAATCAATGTGATTGCTTTAGTTTTCCAAAAGTCTGCCCCAAATCTGAGGCATAACTATGCCCGGGGGGCAGAAGTCTGTCCGAAAACTGGGGCATCATTATGCCCGGGGGGCAATGACATGGCAAAATCCGGAGACATTATTGCCTGGTGTGCATTATGAGTGCCTGAAATTTGGGGCACGATTCTGCCCGGTGTGCATAAACGTCCCCCAAATCTGGGGGATCACTATGCCTGGGGGGCAATGACAGTGTCAAAACTGAGACAGATTATTGCCCGGTGTGCATAAACGTGCCTCAAATCTAGGGCATATAAATGAAATTCTAAAATGGTTTGCCCTGAATCTGGGGCAATATTTTGCCCGGTGTGCAAAACCTTCTCCCCAAATCTATTTAATACACAACGATCCTGATCCCGTGTGTATACAAGGTGGAGCGACATTATATCTTTCTGGGTTCACTTCAGAAACGTCCCTCTGTATTCAGGCGGTTTTTTTTCCATCCGATCAAGAATCCGATAACCGTAATGAGAAGGGTGATTATGCTCATGACGGCAACCGTATGCAGATCGTCGGTCAGGCCATTCATGAAGTAGTTCGTTGCCTTTTCAATGATGAGGATGAGCGTCAAGCCAGTCCAGATGCAAAGGGCAGTGCGTCACAGCGTCCCCCACCAGCCATAGCCGAAGAGTTGGTGATAACTGATGACGTAGTAGATGGGTACCAGCCAGAAAAACCAGAAACCTTGGACAATCGCACCTACGATACCGATGATGATCATCAGCACACTCATAAACACTTGGGTGAAGAATCCCTCTGGCAGTGTGTGCTTGTGGTGTTTCGGTGCATAGCGGAATAGGATCCATGTTGGGATGATCAAGAATCCGCGTATCGTCAGCATTGCCCATCCCGGGTTGGAGTCCGCCCATATGAAAAAACTGTCAAATGACGCAGAGTGGGGTTGGTTGAAATCTCCGTTGAATCACCCCACATCCTGTCAACAATCATCAGTCCGATGGCTACGATCAACAGCATCTTGACGGGCGGGAACGATACCTGTCGCTTGCCGCTGATATAGTCGCTGATCATATAGCCTGGACGCAGCAACAGTTGTAGCAGAGAGTAGCCCATCGAGCGCGAGTCCATGCCCCATATCTGCATGACGCCCTGTCTCACCGTTCGCCAGTTCATAGGACCGGTGCCGGCTTTTTGTCCGCAAACCGGACAGAAATTCGACTCGAATACGGTGCCGCAGTTTGCACAGGTCACCTTGCCCTTGCAGTGGTTTGAATAGTCGAAGGGCATAGTCGAAGGGCTCCTTCTGCCACTGCTTGAATCTTTGATATCGCTCTTTCCAATTCATATTTAAGTGCAAAGGTACGCAAAAAGAATAAGATTTCGCCATATTCTTTGGTTTTTTGCTTACTAATTCGTAACTTTGCCGCAAATTTTAAAAAACTGGAATGATGAAAAAGAACTTTGTCATGAGACTGGCAGTGGCGCTGATGCTGCTGGTGGGTGTCTGTGTGAATGCAAATGCGGGCGATCAGACCTTGAGGAAAGGTGGCTCGATAGTTGGTAAGATTGAGTCGAACGGTGCCGTGCGTATCGGCGGTTCGATAAAAGGCCGCTTTGAGTCGAATGGCGACATCAGGGTCAACGGTTCCATCGAGGGCCGGATTGAGAAGAACGGTGACATCCGTAAGCGTGGCAGCATCATTGGTAAGATAGAACAGAACGGCGACGTGCGTATTGGCGGCTCGATCGTCGGCAAGATCGAGAAGAACGGTGATATCCGCAAGAGTGGTACTATTATCGGTAAGGTGGAGAACCTGAGTGACCCCCGGCAGGCGGCTGTCATGTATTTCTTCGATTTCTTTGCGCTGTAGTTGAACTTATGAAAGAAGTGGTTGTCAAAGACAGCAGACTGCAACAGGCTGCAGGGGAGGGAATGGACGCCTTCGTAGGGGTGTTCGTGGATGCCATTCGTGGTGCCATCGGTGGTGAACTGACGGCAGAATCGATGGCGGAACTGAATGCCGACCAGATCACTTTGTTGGCCTGGGACATGCTGCATGAGGAGGTGATGGACGGTGGATTCGTGCAACTGATTCACAACGGACTGGGTGAATTCATCTTTAAGAATCCGTTCGCCAAGGCATTGAAACTCTGGGGGATGCGCGATTTGTCTAAACTGATATATGAAGCCCATACTCTTTGGTTGAAACACCGGGAGGAGATAGAGAAGGACTGCTCGGACGAGGAGTTTATGGCACTCTTTGAGCAGTTCCCGGAGTTTGATGACCTCGATGATACGTTCGTGGAGAATGAGGAGCAGTGGATGGATGACATCGCCCATTACATCGACGACCATCTTGAGATATTTGCGACGATTGAATGAACAAAGAACAGGAACTGCTGCGGAAGAAAAGCCCAGTACAGATCAAGAATAAGAAGGCCTCGTTTGAATACTTCTTCATTGAGACCTTTACTGCCGGCATCGTGTTGACGGGGACGGAGATCAAGAGTATCCGTCTTGGTAAGGCGAGTCTGGTGGATACCTACTGCACCGTGATCAACGGCGAGTTGTGGGTGAAGGGGATGAGCATCAGTCCTTATTTCTATGGCTCGTACAACAATCATGTGCAGAAGCGCGACCGTAAGTTGTTGTTGACGAAGCGCGAGATACGGGAGTTGGAGAGTGCTACGAAACAGACGGGCTATACCATTGTGCCTATCCTTGTGTTTATCGACGACAAAGGTCGGGCGAAGATGGATATCGCCCTCTGCAAGGGTAAGAAGGAATACGACAAGCGTCAGACATTGAAGGAAAAGGAAGACCGGCGCGAGATGGACCGGGCGATGAAGGTGTATAAGTAGTGAATAGTGAAAAGTGAAGAATAGGCTTAACGATATCATCAGGGAGCGGGTGCTCGTGCTCGACGGAGCAATGGGAACGATGATTCAGACATACAACTTGTCTGAAGAGTATTTCCGTGGGGAGCGGTTCCGTGACTTCAAGGGACAGATGAAGGGCAATAACGACGTGCTCAACCTGACCCGTCCTGACGTGATAGCCGATATCCACCGTCGCTATCTCGAGGCTGGGGCCGATATCATCGAGACCAACACCTTCAGTAGTCAGCGTATCAGTGAGGCTGACTATCAGTTGGAGGACGCTGCACGGGAGATGGCGCTTGAAGGTGCCAGGATTGCCCGTAGGGAGGCGGATCGATTTTCGACAGCAGAAAAACCGCGTTTTGTGGCAGGCTCTATCGGTCCGACGAACAAGACCCTCTCGATGTCACCAGACGTGAGTAATCCTGCGGCCCGTGAACTGACCTATGATGAGTTGCTGGATGCCTATATGCAGCAGGTAGACGCACTCATAGAGGGTGGGGTGGATGCGCTGTTGATAGAGACCATCTTTGACTCACTGAATGCGAAGTGCTGTATCGACGCATCCATGCGGGTGATGCAGCAAAGAGGCACGGAACTGCCTATCATGCTCTCCGTCACCATCAGTGACCTGGCAGGACGAACACTCTCCGGACAGACATTGGATGCGTTCCTCGCCAGTGTGAGTACCTATCCGATCTTCTCTATCGGATTGAACTGCTCGTTTGGTGCCACGCAGATGAAACCCTACCTGTGCGAACTGGCACGGAAAGCGCCTTATTATATCAGTTGTTACCCGAATGCCGGTCTGCCAAATGCCCTGGGCCTCTACGATGAGACGCCAGAGTCGATGGCACCGAAGATGGCGGAACTGGTGGATGAGGGACTGGTGAATATCATCGGTGGCTGTTGCGGTACAACGGATGAGTTCATACGGCTGTACAAGGGGATTATTAGAGGAAAGAGGAAAGAGGAAAGTGGAAAGAGAATAGTTGAAGAGTGGAAGAAACCCCATGTGCCGGCTCCGAAACCCGAAAACATGTGGCTCTCAGGTCTCGAACTGCTCGAAGTGGGAGGGCATGACATTTCTCTTTCCTCTTTCCACTCTCCTCTTTCCTCTTTTACAAACGTCGGTGAGCGTTGTAATGTGGCAGGTTCACGCAAGTTCCTGCGACTGATCAAGGAGAAAAACTACGACGAGGCCATCGCCATTGCCCGTAAACAGGTGGAAGACGGTGCCCTCGTAATCGATATCAATATGGACGACGGGCTGTTGGATGCCCGGGCGGAGATGACTACCTTCCTCAATATGATTGCGGCAGAACCGGATATCGCCAAGGTGCCGGTGATGATTGACTCATCTGACTGGGAGGTGATCAAGGCCGGCCTGAAATGTGTGCAGGGCAAGAGCATCATCAACTCCATCTCACTGAAAGAGGGTGAGGCGAAGTTCGTGGCGCATGCTCAGGATGCCATGCGCTATGGGGCTGCTGTGGTGGTGATGTGCTTCGACGAGGAAGGACAGGCCACCAGTTATGAACGTCGTATCGCCATTGCCCAGCGGGCTTACAAGATACTGACCGAACGGGTAGGGATGAATCCGCTGGATATCATCTTCGACCCCAATATCCTCGCCATCGCTACGGGTATGGAGGAGCACGATGCCTATGCTGCCGACTTCATCAAGGCGACGGCTTGGATACGGCAGAATCTGCCTGGTGCCCATGTCAGTGGTGGTGTGAGTAACCTGAGTTTCTCCTTCCGTGGAAATAACTATATCCGTGAGGCCATGCATGCCGTGTTCCTCTATCATGCCATTCAGGCAGGAATGGATTTCGGTATCGTCAATCCTTCGACGAAAGTAACATACGCAGATATCCCCGAAGAGCAGTTGTCGGTGATTGAGGATGCCATCCTGTATCGCAGGAAGGATGCCTCAGAACGCCTGATTGCCTTGGCAGGGGCACTGATGGAGGGCGCAAAGGAGGCAGGATCCTCTGCACCCTCCACCGAAGACACAAAGGTTCCTGACCCCACTGTGTCAGTAGAAGAGCGTCTGGCACAGGCACTAATCAAGGGTAATGGCGAGCATTTAGAGACGGATTTGAAGGAGGCACTGGAAAAATATCCCCGTGCGGTGGATATCATCGAAGGTCCCCTGATGGCAGGCATGAATACCGTGGGAAAGTTGTTTGGTGAGGGTAAGATGTTTCTGCCGCAGGTGGTGAAAACCGCCCGTACGATGAAACAGGCAGTGGGTATCCTCCAACCCTATATCGAAGCAGGAATATCCGGAAATTCAGGAAAATCCGGAAAAGTCCTCCTGGCAACGGTGAAGGGCGATGTCCACGATATCGGCAAGAACATCGTCAGTGTGGTGATGGCCTGTAACGGCTACGAGGTTATCGACATGGGTGTGATGGTGCCAGCAGAACAGATTGTCCGTAAGGCCAAGGAGGAACAGGTGGATATGATTGGCCTGAGCGGTCTGATCACACCGAGTCTCGAAGAGATGGTGAACGTGGCAGAGGAATTGAAACGGGCTGGTTTGCAGATACCTATCATGATTGGTGGGGCCACGACCAGTGAACTGCATGTCGCCCTGAAGATAGCGCCAGTCTATGGCGGTCCCGTGGTGTGGATGAAGGATGCCTCGCAGAATGCCATTGTGGCTGCCAAACTGATGACAGAAGAACAGGCCGTAGAGCGTGAACTCGATGAGAAATACGAGCATCTGCGGGAGGCCTATCAGCAGGAACAGCAACAACTACTCTCCTTGGAGGAGGCCAGACGAAACAAACCGAACTTATGGGAAGAATAAAGCATATCATTTTCGATCTGGGTGGCGTCATCCTGACATTGGATCCCAATCAGGCCGTCAGACGCTTTGAGGAAATCGGTGTGAAGGATGCTGCCAAGCGGCTTGACAGTTATACGCAGCACGGTATCTTCGGCGACTTGGAGCACGGACTGATCACGGCGGAGGAATTCAGGAAGAGTCTTTCGGAACTGATAGGTCGTGAGGTGAGCCATGAGGAATGTGCCTATGCCTGGCAGGGCTATGCCTTAAATCTGCCGGAGCGTAACAAGGCCATCCTGCGCCAGTTGCGTAAGGAGGGATACCGTCTTATCCTGCTCTCAAATACCAATCCCTATATGATGGAGTGGGTGAGTAGTCCTGACTTCGACGGGGAGGGACATCCCGTGGAGGACTATATGGATGCCTGTTACCTGAGTTATAAACTGAAACTGATGAAACCCGATGTGGCTTTCTTCCAGAAGGTACTGGAGGCAGAGCAGATAGCACCAGACGAAACCCTCTTCCTCGACGACGGACCACGAAATGTGGAGGCGGCAGCCAGTCTGGGAATCCATACCATGCAGCCCGTCAATGGAGAAGATTGGACAAAGGAGATTTACAATTATCTAAATAAAGCATAAATGAGAAATAATAGACTTTGGGTGAAAGTACTGCTGCTACTTTTCACTTTTCACTTATCACTTATCACTGTTTTTGCCCAGAAACGGGAGATGCGTGGGGCGTGGATACAGTGCGTGAACGGACAGTTCCAGGGTATGGGGACAGAGAAGATGCAGCAGACGCTGACCTATCAACTCGATGAGTTGCAGAAGGACGGCGTGAACGTGATCATCTTCCAGGTGCGTCTGGAATGCGATGCGCTCTACGAGAGTAAACTGGAACCCTGGAGTCGTTTTCTGACAGGCAAACAGGGTGTGGCCCCGAGTCCGTATTGGGATCCCCTGCAGTGGATGATTACAGAGTGTCATAAGCGTGGTATGGAACTTCATGCATGGATTAATCCATATAGGGCTAAGACAAAGACTACCAAACAGTTGGCCTCGAACCACATCGCTGTACGGAAACCCATGAACTGCTTCTCGTATGACGATCTCTTCATTCTCAATCCGGGCATTGCCGAGAACCGTGACTATATCTGTGAGGTGGCGAAGGACATTGTCAGTCGCTATGATGTGGATGGTATTCACATGGACGACTATTTCTATCCCTATCCCGTGAAAGGCGAGACCATCCCCGACCAAGAGCAGTTCCGACAATTCAACAATGGTATCAAGGATATCGGCGACTGGCGCAGATATAATGTGAACCTGTTTATCGAGCAGTTCTATAAGACCATCCATGCCACGAAACCTTGGGTGAAGGTCGGTATCTCACCCTTTGGCATCTACCGTAACAAGAAGAGTTCACCGATAGGTAGTGAGACCAATGGTACACAGAACTATGATGACCTCTATGCCGACATCCTGTTGTGGGTGAACAATGGCTGGCTCGACTATAATGTGCCACAGATATACTGGGAGATAGGTAACAAGGCCGCTGACTATGAGACACTCATCCGGTGGTGGAGTCAGCATGCCTCTGGTCGTCCCCTGATTATCGGCGAGGATGTGGAGCGGACGGTGAAGTATACTGATCCGCAGAATGTCAATAGTCATCAGTTGCCTGCCAAGATGCGCCTGCACCGTCAGTTGCCTGCCGTGAAGGGAACGGTGCTCTGGTATGCCAAGGCTGCTGTCGATAATGTTGGCAATTACGGCACAGCCCTCAGGAACAGCTACTGGCGCTATCCCGCCTTACAGCCCTCGATGTCGTTTATCAGCGACAAGGCGCCGAAGAAGGTGAGTAAGGTGAAACCCGTATGGACGAGCGGTGACTATGTGTTGTTCTGGACGGCTCCGAAGGGGAAGGACTGGCAGGATGAGGCCGTGAAGTATGTCGTCTACCGATTTGCTGCAGACGAGAAGGTGGATATCAACGATCCCACGAAGATAGTGGCTATCACCACATCCACCTATTACAAACTGCCTTATGCTGACGGTAAGAAGAAATATACGTATGTGGTGAGTGCGCTCAACCGCCTACAAAACGAGAGTAAGATTGTCAAAAAGAAGATCAAACTATGAGAAGGGTGTCTTTGGGAGTCCTGGTACTGGCTGTGCTGGTATTTGGAGCGTGTAAGAATAACCGTCTGTCACCAGAACAGATGCAACAGAAACTTGATAGTATTGCCAAGTTGGAGGCCAAGGAGAAACTGGAGGCACAGGGCATCCATCTGGACCGTGATGTCAGTCCGGTGCAGTTGTTCTACGATAGTCTGGGGCTTCAGACACTGCCTATCCGTTATTCGGATGATTACGTGAGATTCCTGCCGGGCTATAAGGTGGTACCGGCAGAACTGGCTGCGTTTATGGGGTTGGAAGGACGGATAGAACCGAAGGCCATCTCCCTGCCTGAGACGGCAGGAGCAAGACTGATGATTCTGGCTGCCGATGAGGGTGACGGCCTCTATTCCCTCTGGCTCTATTCACTCGATGATGAGTATATGCCCGTTGATAAACTGAGTCTCTATGCTATCAGTAAGGAGGAAGCCAAGGAGAATGAATTGGCCGATCCTGAGGATCAGTTGATTCAGGACTTTGTCATCACCAGTGATTACGAGATTCGTCTGACGGATTATTCGGGTAAGTTCAAGGCTGAGGTACAACGGGTCTATCATATCGATCCTTCCCGTCATTTCGAGGAAGCGGATGAGATAGACTATGAGGACAAGCCTGCGTTTTAGTCTGCTAACAGTTTTTCAAGGAAGTCATCAAGATCCTTGTCGAGTCCTTCCATCAGGTCGGGGTCGATGATGACCACATCATCATCGACAACAAACAGTTCGGCGATGGATTCCTTGTCATCGTCTTCGAGGACAAAAGAGTAGGGCTTGAGAATCGACATGTTCTCTATGACCTGTTTCTGACTGTCGAGACACCTGCGCAGCACAGGGGTGATTTGCTCAAAGAAATCATCATCCTTGTTGTCTATCCACTGTTCCACGATGCACCTGTTCAGTTCGTTGTCATCATCGTCGAACGCCATCAGTTCGCCCGACTCCTGAGTGACACGGAGATGGATGTCTGTCATCTGCGTGGCCTCGTTACTCGTGGGGAACTTCTCGCTAATCTTACGGATAGCGCGTTCAATCTGCTGGAGTGTCTGTTCTGTCGCTTTCATTCTGTCTTTTGTCTCTATGACGGCACAAAAGTATAAAAAAACTCCGAAACTGCAAACGATTATGGCTTTTTTTTGAAAATATTCTTAATACTTAATCTTTAATTCTTAATTTATTCGTACCTTTGCACGTCGTTAGGTCGGCAGATTGTTTCCATGAGTAATAAGATATCACATCCTGGGGTTATTGACCGTATCGAGGGCGATTGCGTGAAGGTACGTATCATCCAGACATCAGCCTGTGCAGCCTGTAAGGTGGCTTCACATTGTAATGCCTCGGAATCGAAGGAGAAACTGGTGGATGTATTTGGCTGTGATACAGCCAAGTACTCAACGGGACAGGAGGTGGTGGTATCAGCCTCGAAGGAGGTGGCGAACCGGGCCTTGTTGTTGGGTTTCGGTATTCCCCTGCTCCTGATGGTTGCGGTACTGCTGATAGTCCTTCGCTGGACTGGCGATGAAGGCATCGCTGCACTGGCATCACTGGGGGCACTGATACCATATTATATCCTCCTCTGGCTGTTGCGTGACAGCATCCGTCAGCAGGTGTCCTTCCGGATAGAAGAATGAATAAGAACAAATAGAGAATACTTTTATGAATTTCATCTTGATTGCAGTCATTGCACTTGGAGCCATCGGTCTGATAGCCGCCATTGTGCTGTTTGTCGCTTCCAAGAAGTTTTGGGTCTATGAGGATCCCCGTACCGCACAGGTAACCGACTTGTTGCCGGGAGCCAATTGCGGTGGTTGTGGATTCGCAGGATGTGGCGGTATGGCTGATGCACTTGTGAAAGGTGTCGATGCTGGTTCCATTGAGGGTCTGAACTGTCCTGTGGGCGGTCCGGAGGTGATGGGGAAGGTAGCCGACTTGTTGGGTATGGCCATTGCCCATGGAGAACCGAAGGTAGCCGTCGTCAGATGTCAGGGAACGTGTGAGTATCGTCCGAAGATTGCCGAATACGCAGGTCTCCGTACCTGTGCTGCCATGCATGCCTGTGGTGCAGGAGAGACGGCTTGTGGCTTTGGCTGTCTGGGTTGTGGCGATTGTGTGGAGGTGTGTAAGTTTGAGGCCATCCACATCAATCCCGAGACGGGCATTGCCGAGGTGGACGAGGAGAAATGTACGTCGTGCGGTACCTGTGCGATGGTTTGTCCACGTGGTATCATCGAACTCCGTAAGAAAGGCCCGAAGGGTAGGAGAGTGTATGTGTCCTGTGTCAACAAAGACAGAGGTGCTGTATCGATGAAAGCCTGTAAGGTGTCGTGTATCGGTTGCAGCAAGTGTGAGAAGGAGTGTGCCTTCGGTGCCATCACTGTCGAGAATAATCTCTCGTATATCGATCCCGACAAGTGTCGTCTGTGTCGGAAGTGTGAGAAGGCCTGTCCGACACATGCTATCATTGCCGTGAATTTCCCGGCTCCGAAGCCGAAACCGGAAACCTCGGAATCTCCAGAGAATCCATCATTATCCACTAACGAAGGAAAGGAGGCCCAAGCATGAATATTAAAACCTTTAGTATAGGTGGTATCCACCCCGAGGAAAACAAACTGACTCACGAAGTGGCTACTCAGGTGGCAGCCTTACCCAAGCAGGCCATCTTCCCCTTGAGTCAACATATCGGTAAGCCTGCCAAACCTGTTGTCCAGAAAGGCGACAAGGTGAAGGTAGGTACGTTGATTGCTGAGGCCAGCGGTTTCGTGTCGGCACCAATCCATTCGTCTGTGAGTGGTACGGTCTTGAAGATTGATACTGCCATCGATGCAACCGGTTACCGTAAGCCCGTGATAATTATCAATGTGGAAGGGGATGAGTGGGAAGAGACGATAGACCGTTCCGACAAATTGGAAACTGTAGAGGCTCATCCCGAACTGACACCTGAGGAGATTGTCTCCCGTGTTAAAGAGGCTGGTGTCGTCGGTATGGGTGGTGCCTGTTTTCCCACCTTCATCAAACTCACACCCCCGCCTACTGCCAAGGCAGAATGTATTATCATCAATGCCGTGGAGTGTGAGCCCTATATCACTGCCGACTTCCGTCTGATGATGGAGCATGCCGATGAGATTCTGATTGGACTTGAACTTCTGATGATGGGCGCTAAGGTGACTACGGGCTATATTGGTATAGAAACCAACAAACCTGCTGCCATCGAACTGATGACAAAGAAATGCGCTGAGAAATTCAGCGGATCCAAGTATCAGGTAGGAGTGGTGCCCTTGAAGCAACGTTATCCACAGGGCGGAGAAAAACAACTGGTCGATGCCGTCATCAATCGTCAGGTACCGGCACCACCTGCCATCCCCGTAAATGTGGGTGCCATCGTACAGAATGTAGGAACAGCCTTTGCCGTCTATGAGGCGGTGATGAAGCATAAGCCTCTCTTTGAGCGCTATACCACAGTGACGGGCAAACGACTCCAGAACCCAGGCAATTTCCTTGTCCGTATGGGTACGCCGATGAAGGATCTCATCGATGTCTGTGGCGGTATGCCTGAGGGTGATAATAAACTCTTGGCAGGTGGTCCGATGATGGGTAAGGCACTGACTTCTGATGAAGTGCCTGTCTGCAAGGGAACCAACTCGGTGACGATTCTCTCTGACGATGAAGCCCGTCGCAAGGAACCGCAGCCCTGTATCCGTTGTGCCAAGTGTGTCAGTGCCTGTCCGATGGGATTGGAGCCTTATCTCCTCGCCAAACTCTCCGAGGTGAAGCACTGGGAGCGTGCAGAACAGGAGAAGATCGTCAGTTGTATCGAGTGTGGCTCGTGCCAGTTCACCTGTCCTGCCCATCGTCCGTTGCTCGACAATATCCGTGTCGGCAAGACGACAGTCATGGGTATCATCCGAACCAGAAATGCAAAGTAATAAGATATGGGAAAACTAATTGTATCACTTTCGCCGCACGCCCATGGCACTGATACGGTAGAACGCAACATGTACGGGGTCATCATTGCCCTGATACCCGCGTCGCTCGTGTCGTTCTACTTCTTCGGACTGGGTTCCGTCATTGTGACGGTAACGAGTGTGGCAGCCTGCGTCTTCTTCGAGTGGGCCATCAGCAAATATATCCTGAAGCAGGAGCGACTGACCATCCTCGATGGTTCTGCAGCCCTTACGGGTCTGCTGCTCGCCTTCAACCTGCCGTCGAACCTCCCCATTTGGATTATTCTCATCGGTGCACTCTTTGCCATCGGTGTGGCTAAGATGACATTTGGTGGTCTCGGTAATAACCTTTTCAATCCAGCTCTGGTAGGCCGTTGTGCACTGCTCGTGGCCTTTCCAGCCCAGATGACTACATGGCCGAAGGTGGGACAGTGGGACAAATATCTTGATGCAGAGACGGGAGCCACACCACTATCCATTATGAAGGAGGCTGTGAAAAGTGGGGATGCCTCTGTGTTGAATCAACTGCCTGACTCGTTGAGTCTGTTCATCGGCAGTCATCCTGACGGGGCGGGAGCCATGGGTGAGATCTGTGCTTTGGCACTGCTCATTGGTCTGGCCTATATGTTGTGGAAGAAGATCATCACCTGGCACATCCCTGTGTCGATCATCGCTACGGTGTTCATCATTGCAGGACTGCTTCATCTGGCTAATCCAGCCTACGCAGATCCTGTATCCGTGATCCTCTCCGGTGGTCTGATGTTAGGTGCCATCTTCATGGCAACGGACTATGTGACCTCGCCGATGATACCGAAAGGTCAGATCATCTACGGCATCGCCATCGGTTTCCTTACGATTATCATCCGTAACTGGGGTGCCTATCCCGAGGGTATGTCGTTCGCCATTCTCATTATGAATGCGTTTACGCCGCTGATCAATAATTATGTGAAACCAAAACGATTCGGGGAGGTTACAAAATGAAGAAACTGGAATCATCATTAACAAATATGGTGCTGGTACTCACAGCAGTGGCCGTTGTCATGGGTGGTATCCTTGCTTATGTGAACCACCTCACCGAAGGGCCTATTGCTCAACAGAAAGAAAAAGCCCTTGCCGATGGTCTCAAGACAGTGATGGTATGCGATGATATCGTTGTCGCCAAGACCGATACTGTTTGCCGGAACGATGCCAAGGGTAAAGAACTTACCTATATCATCTATCAGATTCAGGATGCCAAACAACAGGATCTCGGTGCAGCCGTCGAGAGTACAACGGGTGGTTTCGGTGGTAACCTGAAAGTGCTTGTGGGCTTTGATCCTGACGGTAAGATTCTCGGTTATACTCTGTTGGAACATGCGGAGACTCCGGGACTGGGTGCCAAGGCAGACAAGTGGTTCCAGAAGGGTGAGAAGGGTGACATCATCGGTAAGTCACCTGCTGAACCGCTGACAGTCTCTAAGGACGGTGGTCAGGTGGATGCCATCACGGCTTCTACCATTACCAGTCGGGCTTTCCTGCTCGCCATCAATAATGCTTATAACGCTTATAAGGCTACGCCCACCACTGATGGCGTGAGTGGTGCTACAAAACAAAAGAAGGAGGAATAAGGTATGAACGTAATACAGATTATCAAGAATGGCATCGTCAAGGAGAACCCTACGTTCGTCCTGATGCTGGGTATGTGTCCCACGCTGGCCACTACCACCTCTGCCTTGAATGGTATGTCGATGGGACTCGCCACAATGGCAGTACTCATCTGCACCAATTTTGTCATTTCGTGTCTGAAGAGTGTCACGCCTGATAAGGTACGTATCCCTGTGTTTATCGTGGTGATTGCCGCTTTCGTGACGATTCTCCAGATGGTTATCAAGGCTTTCCTGCCAGATATTGATGCTGCCCTCGGACTGTTTATCCCGCTGATTGTAGTGAACTGCGTCATCCTCGGACGTGCGGAGGCTTTTGCCGCCAAGAACTCGCCTGTGGCTTCTCTGTTTGATGGTATCGGCATCGGCCTTGGTTTTACACTGGGACTGACGCTCTTGGGTATCTGCCGAGAGTTACTCGGCGCAGGCTCTGTCTTCGGTTTTACGCTGTTGCCAGAGACCTACAACATCCTACTCTTCGTATTGCCTCCGGGTGCTTTCATCACCCTCGGCTTCCTCATCGCAATCGTAAATAAACTTAGGCAAGCATAATTTATGGAATATATCTTGATTTTCATTTCCGCCATCTTCGTGAACAACATCGTGTTGTCACAGTTCCTCGGCATCTGTCCGTTCTTGGGCGTCTCGAAGAAGATAGATACCTCGTTGGGCATGTCGGCTGCCGTTGCCTTTGTGCTGACACTGGCTACCATCGTTACTTGGCTCCTACAGAAATATGTGCTTGACGCTTTCGGCCTACAATATCTGCAGACCATCGCCTTCATCCTCGTCATTGCCTCCTTGGTGCAGATGGTGGAGATTATCTTGAAGAAGGTGTCGCCAGCGCTCTATCAGGCTTTGGGCATCTTCCTGCCCCTGATCACGACCAATTGTGCCGTACTCGGTGTGGCTATTCTTGTGATTCAGAAGGATTACAATCTGTTACAGAGCGTGGTCTATGCCTTCTCCACAGCCCTTGGCTTCGGACTGGCTCTGACGGTCTTTGCCGGTATGCGTGAGCAATTGGAACTGGTAAAGATTCCCAAGGGCATGCAGGGCATGGCTATTGTCATGCTTTCTGCAGGTCTGCTGAGTCTTGCTTTCATGGGTTTCTCAGGAGTCGACGGTGGTTTGAAGGTACTTTTCGGACTGGATTAATTGTTTCTCCTCGATAGAGAAAATGGTATATAATAATCCCTGATATCCACATCGGATATCAGGGATTTATTGATGTTGGGTATCTCTTAGTTCTTACTTGAATATCTTCTGAGCAAACATCGTCAGGTAGATACGCCAGTTACGCCAGATGTGACCGCCATCGGTCTCAACGTATTCGTAATTGTAGCCCTTGCTGTCCCAGTAGTTGCGCAGGTCGACGGTGCTCTGATAGAGGAAGTCGGTCTTACCCATACCCATCCAGTAGAGTTTGGGCTTGCTGCCAAACAGTTTGGCAGACTGCTGGGCGAAGTCGGGACTGTTCTTGATCTGATCAGCAAACGACGCTCCTTGGATGGTACCGCTGTTGAGGTGCAGACCGGCAGAGAAGAGTCCGTAGTAGTCGAATGTGTTGGGGTAGAGCAGACTGACATGGAAGGTATGTCCGCCACCCATCGACAGACCGCAGACAGCACGTCCGGCACGGGTCTTGACGGTGCGGTAGTTGGCATCGATATAGTTCACGATATCCATGAAACTCTCAGGAATCGTGGCTGCGGCAGGAGCCGTAGGACCAGTGCCGGCATCACGGAAACCGGGGGTGTACATACCAAATGACCACTCACCGGGGGCAGCCTGACAGTTGGGATTGCCGTTGGGCATCACCACAATCATCGGCTTGGCCTTGCCTGTAGCAATCAGGTTGTCGAGAATCTGTGCAGCACGTCCAAGTTCGCTCCAGGCATTCTCGTCGCCACCGGCACCATGCAACAGATAGAGCACGGGGTACTTGCCGCCCTTGTCATAGCCGGCAGGGGTATAGACCGTCATTCGGCGCTGCATCTTCAGTGTGGGACTGTTGTACCATACCTTCGAGAGATTGCCGTGAGGCACTTCGTTCACCTTGTACAGGTCGCCCTTATCACCCTTCTCGTTGCTGACGATGAAGATGTTGGTGAACGACACGATGTCGCGGTTCACGTAGATGTTGGCAGGATCTTTTACGCCTGTCATACCGTCGATATTGAAGGTGTAACTGTACATCTCGGGGGCGAGTTTGTCGGTGGTGTAACTCCACACACCGTTTTTGCCTTCCGTCAACTGAGCTACGCCGGGGGCATCATAGGTGCCGTAGCCTTCTATCTCTATTTTCTGTGTTGGCAGGAAGTCACCTGTCACCTCAACCTTAACGGCTTTGGGTGCGAACAAATTGAAAGTCACGGTGCCGTTGGCATTGATGACGGGAGATTGCACACTGGCACTGTTGAAGAGTTTCTCCTGTGCTGAGCCGCTCAGACAGCATACCGCTGCGAGGGCCAAAGTCATGATAGTCTTTTTCATACGATTGTATTTTTTTGATTCTTATCTCTTTAACAAGTTCATCGGAGCCTGGGGCTTCATCACGTCGTGGGCCTTGGTCTGCTGGGCCTTGACGGCAGCAGGGAGGGTAGCCTTGATGTCAGCGGCAGAGGCAGCGACGAGGAACTGATATTCACCCTCGGCAACCACCCAAGCAGAGGCTTCGGCATCAAACGAGGCCAGGTCGGCAGTCTTCACTTTCAGTGTCAGTGTCTCGCTCTCTCCGGGCTTCAGGTTCTTGGTCTTGCCATATGCCTTGAGTTCCTTGGCGGGTTTGTTGGCAGCCTTGCTGTCAGGAGCAGCGACGTATAGTTCCACCACTTCCTTGCCTTCGCGCTCACCGCTGTTCTTCACAGTGACAGTCACCTCGTAGGCATCACCCTTCTCAGTCACTTTGGCATCGCTATAGTCGAAGGTGGTGTAAGAGAGACCGAAGCCGAAGGGATAGGCAACGGGTACGTCGAAGGAGTCGAAGTAACGATAACCGACGTAGATATCCTCCTCATAGTCGGTATAGTCGACGTTGCGGACATTGGCGCTCTTCTGACCTTGGTTTGTCAGGTCAATGCGCGGATTCTGGTCGATGGGGAAGTTCTTGGATGAGTAGGCATCATTAAACTTCACGGGCCAGGTCATGGTGAACTTACCGCTTGGCGACTGTTTGCCGCTAAGTACATCCACCACGCTGTTGCCACCTTCCTGACCAGCCTGCCAGGCACAGAGGATGGCATCGGGCAGGGCGTTCCAAGAGGCTGTCTCGATGACGCCACCGATGTTCAGCAGCACCACGACCTGCTTGTTGGCCTTGTGATAGACCTCGCATACCTGTTCGATGAGTTTGCGCTCGGAATCGCTGAGGTTGAAGTCTGCCACTTTGCGGTCCATGAACTCACCGGAGATACGTCCGATAGTGATTACGGCGATATCGGCGGCTTCGGCTTGTTTTGTCAACTCGTCGGCAGAGAACTGCTTTTCGGCGGGGAGGGGACGTGGCATGAAGCGCAGCAACATGGCATTCTTCGGATCCTTCTTGGCTGCAGCCTCGATCTCTGCTTCCTGCTTGGCCTTTTGCTCGGCAGCGTAGGTCTCGTAGGCTGTCTTCAGTTCCTCAGAGACCATGTAACCACCGTTCTTCAGACCATCGAGCAGAGAGACGACATAAGCGTGGTTCACGTTACCGGAACCCGTTCCGCCAGCGATGAACTCATACGACGTGTTACCGTAGAGGGCCACGTTCTTCACTTTTTCGGTGAAGGGCAGGGCCTTCTCATTCTTCATGAGCACCATACCCTCGGCAGCACTCTGACGGGTTACTTGGGCATGAGCCTTCAGGTCGGGCTTATTGCTGTACTGATATCCCTGATAGCGAGGACTCTTCTCCACGAGGTTGAGGATGCGCTGCACATTGCGGTCGAGGTCAGCCTCGGCGAGTTTACCGCTCTTCACACCAGCCACGATGGAGTCAAACTGCTCGGCCTTACCCGGCTGCAGCATGTCGTTACCGGCCCACATCTGAACGGCACCGTCCTTACCACCGAACCAGTCGGTCATCACGGTTCCCTCATAACCCCACTCGTCGCGGAGGATGGTTTCCACGAGGTCCTTGCTCTCAGAAGTGTAGACACCGTTGATATAGTTATAGGAGGTCATCACCGTCCAGGGCTTACTCTCCTTGATGGCAATCTCGAAGCCCTTCAGGTAGATCTCACGGAGAGCACGCTGAGAGATATGTGCATCATTGTTCATGCGGTTCGTCTCCTGGTTGTTGGCGGCGAAGTGCTTGATGCTTGTACCCACGTCGTTCTTCTGCACACCGGTGATATAGGCGGCAGCGGTCTTACCAGCCACCACGGGATCCTCAGAGTAGTACTCGAAGTTACGTCCACAGAGTGGGTTACGCATGATGTTCAAGGCAGGTGCCAACAGCACGTCGGCACCATATTCCTTCACCTCCTCGCCGATGGCCTGACCTACCTCCTCAATCAACTGGGTGTTCCAGGTGGAGGCGAGTAGGGTACCGATGGGGAAGTGGGTGCAATAGTATGTGGCAGAGTCGCCTTCGCGGGTCGGGTCGATGCGGAGTCCTGCAGGACCATCGGCCAATACGATAGCGGGGATACCGAGAGAGTCAAGGGGATAGGTCGTGCCGGCAGCACCAGGCACAAGACTACGGGTGGCACCGATCACAGCATCATCACCGGAGAAACCAGCCATACCTGTACCGATGACGAAATGAGCCTTGTCTTCGAGTGACAACTTAGCCATCACTTCCTCTTGGTTGATGGTGTTCTTGGGAGCCACCTTGTCGGCGGCGGTACAGCCCGTGAGGACTGCCGCGCCGAGAAGGAAAAAGAATGTGGAATATTTCATAACTAACTAATTATTTAAATAGAAGTGGAGTAAATTCTGAAAGGTAGATACGCCAGTTGCGCCAGATATGACCACCCTCGGTCTCGAGGTAGGTGTACTTGTGGTGCTTGGAATCGAGATAGGCACGTAGGTCGTTGTTGTTCTTATAGAGGAAGTCGGTCTTGCCGATGCCAATCCAGAAGAGGTTGGGCTTTTTGGCGAAGAGACCGTCGATCTTACCATTACGATCTGCGTAGATCTCAGGATGTCCGTTGGGGTCAGCCTGCTGCTGGTCGACGGCAGCAGAGAAGAGACCGATATAACCGAACATATCCGGATTATTGATGGAGACAAACAGACTGTGGAAACCACCCATCGACAGACCGGCGATGGCGCGGTGAGCCTTGTCTTTCTTCACACGGTAGGTTTTCTCAATGAACTTCACCACATCGGGGAAGGCAGTCTCAAACGAACCCTCCATCGTCTTGGGGAGCGACATCGTGGGTACACGGAAACCATTGCTGGTTTCTCCCGGACAGGCCTCTTCGGAGATGTTACCGTTAGTCATCACCAGAATCATCGGCTCGGCCTTACCCTGAGCGATGAGGTTGTCCATGATCTGGGCTGCACGTCCGAGTTCACTCCAGGCATTCTCGTCGCCACCGATGCCATGCAACAGATAGAACACGGGATAATCCTTTCCGCTGGTCTCGTAGCCGGCAGGGGTATAGACCGTGCAGCGGCGAGTCAGACCGGCGGTGGGACTCTCGTACCACACCTTGCTTACGGTGCCGTGAGCCACCTTGTTGACTTTATACAAATCCGTACGAGCATCACCGCCGATGAGCAACACGCTGAACAGGTTGTTGATGTCGCGGATATTATAGACATTCAACGGGTCGATGATTTTCACGCCGTCCACAATCATATTATAGGTATAGAGTTCGGGCTTCAGTGGTCCCGTTGTGTAACTCCATACACCTTTATCGTCCTTTACGAGATCCACAGGGTCTGGAGTGGTCTCATAGGTATTACCTTGGAACTCCACCTTCTTCGGAGGTAGGAAGTCACCGGTAATCTGCACCTTCTGAGCCTCAGGTGCCACCAGGTTAAACGTCACGGTGTTGTCGGCATGCACGTCAGGCGAAGCCACTTGCGGGCCCTGTCCCCAACTCAGGTTCTGCTGAGCGTGGGCTGCCATGCCCATCAGGCAGAGGACAGCCACAATCATAAGTCTTTTCATTATCATCTATATTTAATCGATGCAAAGATACATATTATTTTTGAAATTCTTACCAAATTTCGTCAAAAATTTCGGATAGCATCTTAGTCCTTTCATTACCAGCCGGTATTCTGAGTCATGTTAGGATTGAGTTCGAGTTCCTTCAGGGGAATGGGCAGCAGCATGTTCTTGTCCTGGAAACCATAGGTCGTGTTCTGCCAGTTCCACTGTACACCATCAGTTGTGAAGGCGGGCACTTCCTTACCCTGGTTACCCATTACCGACTTGGCATCTCCCCAGCGAATCAGATCCTGGTAGCGGATGGCCTCGCAGCAGAGTTCCAGACGCTTCTCCGTCTTGATGTCATTGAGTGTGACACTCGTCAACGGCTCCTCCTTGGCACGGGTACGGATCAAGTTGATGTATTCAAGTGCCTTACCGTTGTTACCAACCTGCATATAGGCCTCTGCAGCCATCAGCAGCACCTCGGCATAGCGCATGATCTTCAGGTCGATATACTGTCCTGCCTGGAAGAACGACATATCGGTAACACAGTCATCTTTATAAGACTGGGTCTTCCAGAAGAAGTAACCCTCGTTGCCATAGACGGCGTTACTGCCTGAGATGGTCACGCCATAGTCCTGAATCTGCTGATAGGTCATGATGGTTTTATTCAAACGGTAGCCGTCGGCACCTTCCCATTCTACAAATGCATCGTAGAGCGACTTACGGGGATTCAGGAAGCCGTATGTACCTGTGGCGAGCGTCGTGGAAGCCTCACCAGTATACTTCAGTTTGTCGGAGCGCCAGCCCTGCATGATATATACCATATCCATCTGAGTCCATATCTGCTCAGTGTCTAAGCGCTTCTGCAGTTCGAAGAGAGATTCGCAGTTGTTGTTGGCTGCAGCGTGGAACTGTGCGTCGTACTCACCGTCGTAAAGAGCATACTTGCCGGAGCTGATCACGTTTTCGAGCATCGTGGCAGCCTCGCTGTACTTGCCTTGGAAGAGGTAGGCCTTACCTAAGAGTGCCTGTGCAAACTCCTTGGTGACACGGATGCCAGTTTCCTGATCGTTCACGCCACTCTTTGAGGGCAGGGTTCCGCTGTTGATAGCCTCTGTCAGGTCCTGTTCGATGAAGTCCCATGTTTCAGCGGGTGTACCGTTCGACTGGCGGTATTCATCGGGTGCAAGCAGATGGTCCACCTTCGGGGCGGTGCCCCAGAGTGTGACGAGTTCGAAGTGAGCCCAGGCACGGAACACCCTGGCCTCGTTGATGGCGCGTTTCATGACGGGGGTGTCGCCCTCAGTCATTCCGATAATCAGGTTGGCATTGTAGATAATGGAATATAAACCTGAGTAGGCACCCTCGATAGAACCGTGGTTCGAGTCGAAGTTGTATTCATTGAGTTTCTCCATCTCACCATTGTCACCGCGCTGACCGCCACCGCACCATACATCGTCGGAGAGCAGGTTCTTGAGGAAGTACCAGGTGAAGTAGTTCGACCTCACCGACAGATACAGCGATGCCGTGGCCGAGTTGATGTTTTCGTCAGTGGTATAGTATGTATCCATACTTCCCATGTTGCCGTGCTTCTCGATGTCAAGTTTGCTGTCGCAACTTACGAAGAGGAAAGAGGACAGAGGAAGGAGGAAAGAGAATACTCCAACCAACACCTTATTATATATATTCTTTTTCATAACTCTTAATTCGTTTAATTCGTGAAATTCGTTGTTTTTAGAATTCGATGTTAAGACCCATAACAATCTTCTTGGAAGTAGGATAAGCACCCTTGTCGATACCCATACCAGAGAGGGCATTGGCGGAAGCCTCAGGATCGAAGCCAGGATAACTGCTGATGGTGAAGAAGTCGTCGAGAGAGCCGTAGACACGGCAGTGGCTGATACCAACCTTGTTCAGTAAGTTCTTCGGCAAGGTGTAACCCAATTGGATCTGCTTGAACTTGAAGTAGTTTCCGCTATAGACCATAGCGTCGGAGTCAGCGTATTTATCCATGTCGTTAGCACCTGCACGGGGCTTGGTGCCGCTCTTATTGCTCTCCGTCCAACGGTCATCGTACAGCACCTCCTTCATCTTGTTAGAGGTAGCGTAGTCCGGACGGTTGATACAGTTGAAGATCTTATTGCCGGCAGCACCTGTGCCGAAGACTGTCAGGTCGAAGCCTTTGTAGGCAGCGGTGATTGTGATACCGTAGGTAATCTTGGGAATCGCATTGCCGATGTCGGTACGATCGTCGTCATTCACCACACCGTCACCATTCAGGTCCTTGAACATCGGATCACCCGTCTCAGGATTGATCTTGTCGAATTGATAGCCACGGAAGTAATAGACGGGATAACCCTTCTCGAAGTAGGTAATGGTGTAGGTGTGGAAACCTGTACCACCCAGACGGGTGAGAGAAGGATCCAGGTAGGTCACTTCGTTCTTCAATGTCGAGAGGTTACCGCGAACACTGTAGTTGAAGTCACCGATATGGTCGCGCCAGCCCAGGTCGAACTCGAAGCCCTTGTTCTCCACGTTACCTGCATTGATGGGCGATGTCGTGCCACCGATGATGAGCGACGGTGTGGTTCCTGATACGAGCAGGTCCTTGGTCTTCTTGATGTAGTAGTCGATGCCGAAGGTCAGGCGTCCGTTGAGCAGGATACCGTCGAAACCGATGTTGGTCTGTTCTGAGGTCTCCCACTTCAGGTCGTCGTTACCCATCGATGTGGGGGCTGCACCCTGCGTGTACTGGATGCCAGAGGTGAAGGGATAGAGGCCGCCCAGTGCCATGTCGGTGCTGTACATATAGCCGCTCAGAGCCGAGAGGCTACCGTTCTGACCCCATGATGCACGGAACTTCAGACTGTTGAACCAGTCCTTGAGCGGGCTGAAGAATTTCTCCTCGCTGATGGTCCAACCTACTGATACGGCGGGGAAGTAACCCCAACGGGTCTTCTTCGAGAGTTTCGAGAGGTCGGCAGCATCAGCACGCAGCGAAGCCTGGAACAGGTAACGGCCCATGAAGTCGTAGCCTACACGTCCGAAGTATGAGTACTTCGTGGTGTTGGTGGTCTCACCGCTAACGCCCTTCGTTGCCGATGCGTTGGCATAGTTCAGATAGTAGAACAGCGGGTCGTTCTTCATCAGGGCGTCCTCGCCGTTATCAGACAGACTGCCAGTCACGTAGTCTGAGTTGCTGTCCTGGAACGACATACCGACCATGGCGCTGACGGTGTGCTTGTCGGCGAAGGTCTTCATGTAGTTGGCGAAGTTCTCCCACTGATAATAAATAGAGGTGGAAGAAGAACTGCTCTGACTCACATAGTCACGGTTCTGTGTAGAGTTGCCGTAGAAGGGCAGTGAGGTTGTAGAACTGCGTGTTCCTGCCAGACGATAACCGAAGCGGGAGGTGATGGTCAGGTTGGGAATGAGCGTGAAGTCACCGTAGATACTACCGGTTACATTGAAGCCACTGTTTTTCGAAAGGCTGTTGTCGCGCATCACCATGGGGTTGTACTGCTCACCCTTGTAGAACTGGCTGGTACCATAGTAGTTGCCGTCCTCGTCCTTCAGCAGGTGCTTGCCCTGGTCCACCAATTCTTGAATATAGGAAGGCAGTGTGCCTGTATACGACTCTGGCGTCAGCGGATCCATCATCAGCACGGCAGTCAGCAGAGAGCCGTACTCACTGTTTGAGGACACCTGACGTACGTCGTACTTCTCCACTTGGTTGGTGGTACCTACCTTCAACCAGTCCTTAACCTGATATTCACCGTTAACGGAGGCGGTCAGACGCTTGTATTTATCTGCATCGCCCTTCACGATACCGTTATTGTTCAGGTAGCCGAGTGACAGATAGTAGTTGCCGCGTTCGTTACCACCGGTAAACGAGAAATTGTGCTTCATCATGTGACCATGATTGAAGGCGACGTCTGTCCACTTCGTGTCGGTATTGCCAACCCTGTTCTCCTTCATGTAATCCTCCGTGAAGAGTTTGCCTTCAGTCATGTATTTCATGTACTCTTCGGCATTCAGCATCGTCGGAACGCGAGCGAGGGTTTCGTCGGTCCATTGGAAGTCGTAGGCAATCTTGCCCTGTCCGGCCTTTCCTTTCTTGGTGGTGATGAGCACGACACCGTTACCAGCCTCGGCACCGTAGATGGCGGCAGAGGCGGCATCCTTCAGGATTTCCATCGAGGCGATGGTCGAGGGATCGATACCGCTGATGTCTGAGAGGCGTACACCGTCGACCACATAGAGGGGATTAGAACTTACATTAGAGGAATAACCGCGCACACGTACGGTAGGAGATGAACCCGGGGCGGCAGAGGTGTTGATTACCTGCACACCTGAGGTCTTTCCCTGCAGGGCCTGCTGGGCGTTCGAGATCGTACGGTTCTCCATGTCCTCAGGCTTCACCTGCGAGATGGCACCGGTCACGCTACTCTTCTTCTGTACACCGTAACCCACGACCACCACTTCGTCGAGCACCTTGTTGTCGGGCTTCATCTTGATGGTCATGCCGTTCTGGGCGGCCACTTCTTGTGTCTCGTAGCCGATGTAGGAAACGACGATCACGCTACCGGCCTTCACGTTGATGGTGAAGTTACCGTCGAAGTCGGTAATCGTGGCGTTCTTGGCGTCAGCCTTGTCGGCAATCGTCGCACCGATCACGGCTTCGCCGTTCTCGTCAATCACAGTGCCCTTTGTCTGGGCCATTGATACGACGGCCATCATCATTGCCGCCAGCATCAGGAGTAATCTGCTTTTTTTCATTGCGTTTTAATTGTTTGAGTTAATTGTTAGAATTGATTTCGATTTCTTTTCGGCTGCAAAGGTATATATAAAACAATAAGATGTCGTTCGTCTGCGTCCGAATGTTTTTCGATAGTGTTCAAAAGTGTTTTCCTTCGTTTCGATTCGTTCAAAACCGTTCCGATTCGTTCAAATCGGAGGTGTAGGAAGATGTCCTCAACCCCTCAAAAACCCACCCTAAAACTGGGAGACGTTTATGCACACCGTGCATAAACGTCTCCCAGATTCCAGACAAGGTTTTACACACTATGCATTGACTCATTTAGGGGGCATTCCCAGCGATGATGTTCACTAGGGCGATGATATCATTAGTATTCACCTTTCCGTCGCCATTGATATCATACTTCAGATCCGATGAGTCTTCGATGATGACATTCGTCAGCATGACGACATCGGCAATGTTCACCATGCCGTCTTCGTTGACGTCGCCGAGTCCATCGTCGTTACCCTCCACAATCTTGCTGAACAGTTTCCACCCGTCGGCAGCGGCGTAGAGATCCTTGGCACCCTCGGGCACATGGAGCGTGGCATCATCGATATTATTGCCAGCCTCAAACTGACCCTTGTTAAACAAGTTTGAAGCAGCCAGCGGCGTAGGCCATGCGACACGGACATGCTTCAGATTGTAGAACATGTTATTCTCAATAGTTGTTACGGATTCAGGAATGGTGATGTCGGCATCCCTCAAGGTTAGGCCGGAGATTGTCTTCAGCCCTTCTGGCAGTACCAATGGCGACTTTGTGGTCAAGAGGGTGATGGCATCATCTTCTATCGTCTTCAGATGAGAGCCTTCCTCAAAGGTCAGACTGTCTAATGTCGCTTCTGATATGAATCCCTTTCCAAGTGTTTCTATACTGGCAGGTACCACGACGCTATTGTAGTCCTTACGGATGAGTCTGTCGCCTTGTGGGTTTCCGGTTAATCCTGTGACGGCCAGCGTCTTGTCACCCAGTTTAATCTCGTTCTTGAACACCACGTCGGTCATATCTTCCCTAATGATGTACCAAAGATAATACAAAAAAACGCCGATAACACCCAGTGAGGAGCATATCGGAAATTTTATCGCATCATTCCGAGGTCAGAAAATAATCCCTTGATACAAATCTATATTTTTAGAATCTAAAATATATTCCCCCAAAATAATGGGAATATTTTTTAGTATTTGAATATAATAATTTGATACAAATCTAAATATTTTTAAATGAAAATATATTCCTATTCTACAAAATTGTATATTTTGAATCAAAAATATAATGATTTGATTCAAAACTAAATATTTTCCATCCTTAAAATATTCCCCAAAATTTATGGGAATATATTTTTGGAGATATAATCAACAGAATGAATTCCGAAAATCACAACTTCGGTTCATCGAACGGAGGCGACACCGACCAGTAGCACAAAAAGAATCGAGGCTCACTTCAACGCGGGAGTCCCAATTGTTTTTTTATTTCCCGCAAATTTCATCGAAAAAATGCGGAAATTTCGAGATTTTTTCGTAACTTCGCCCCCAAATTGCGACTAACAATGACAAACAAGACGAAGATCATCACCCTGCTGATGCTGGTACTGACATTTTCCGGATGTCGGAAGACGGAGCCGACGCAACAGTTGGATAAGGACGAGACACAGGGATTCGTGGTGGCGCAGGAACTGTCGAACAGTCGCGTGCAGTGCATCGCCGAGGATGCCTCCGGACAACTCTGGATTGGTACGTTCCGTGGACTGAACCGCTACGACGGACATGAGTATCACCAGTATTTCTGTGCCGACGATACGATGGGACTGCCCGACAACCAGATCAAGGACATCCTCTGCGACCGGCGCGGACGACTCTGGGTGGCCACCGTCAACGGCGTCTGCCGATATACCCGCAAGGACTGTTTCGAGCGTATCGACGTGAAGACTTCGAACCTGAACACACAGAAACTCATCGAGGACAGCAAGGGGCGTATCTACGTCTATAATGGTACGGAGGTGTTGGTCTATGACGATGGTCTGCAGGCCTTCCATCCCATCATCAAGCGACAGCGGAGTGGGGGACAGTGGACGTGGGGCAACTGCATCATCGATGCCGCCGACCAGTTGCTCATCACCGAGAGTCAGCGGCTGATGATCTACGACAGTTCGTCGTTCAAACTGAAGAAGGAGATACCCCTCGGCAACCAATATTACTTCTACTCCGAGATGCTTTCCAACGGGTTGATGATCCTCTCGGGCTACGGGAATATCGTGCTCTTCGACACGAAGTCGCAGCAACTGGTGCCGCTCGACCCCGCGATGGAGGCAAGACTCACGGCGCATGGCAGTATCATACAGGCCGCACGGCTCCTGGAAGACAATACCATCCTGCTCAGCACCTCGAAGAACGGCATGTTCGAACTGAACCTGTTGGCACACACCCTCTATGGCGAGGGTGATACGGGACTGACGCTGCCCGTGCCTGACGCCCTGGTGACGCTGGTGTTTCAGGACTCGCGGAAGAACGTCTGGTTGGGTACCTACGACAAGGGCCTCTTCGCCGACTATTATTATAAGGAGAAGTTTGGCGGCTCGGACAACTACCTGAACCGCGTCATCGACCACTCCAACGTGCTTGCCGTGGCGATGGACCGTCAGCAGAACCTCTGGATATCCACGTTGCTCAAAGGTCTATTCGTCTATCATACCGACACGCAGAAAGCCGAGGCTATTCCCCTCGAAGGACTGCCTGCCGGAGAACAGAAAAATGCGGTGACGCATATCTTCTGTGACCGTGATGGTTATCTGTGGCTGTCTGTTGGCAGTGTCGTGCTGAAGTGTCGCTATCAGGGCGGACGACTCGCCATCCTCAGTCAGACGCCTGCGCTTGCCGTGATGGACTTCGAACAGACCGACGACGGTACGGTGTGGGCTTCCACCAGCACCAACAGTCTCATCGGCTTCCCGCTGACAGGTGAACCTGTCGCCAGGCAGGTGTTCAATGCCGACTTCTGTTTCATCCCCTCGTTACTGAAACTCAACGACGGTCAGATGCTCGTCTCTGCCTTCTACCAGAAGATTGTGCGGCTGAATCCGCAGACAGGGAAGTTCAGTGAACTCAATATCCCGACACTCGACCAGTGCATCCGTCGCAGTGTCTATATCCCCACTGATATGTTGCAGGATTCGAAGGGCGACGTGTGGATCGGTACGGTGAGCAACGGTCTGTTGCGCTATGATCTGAAGACGAATGAGATGACGCGCATTGCCGGACTGTCCTGCTCGGATGTGGGGAGCATTGAGGAAGACCGTCAGGGAAACGTCTGGATCAGTACGATGAAGGGTCTGAACCGCTGGGACCGTAAGACGGGACGTATCACCTCACTTTACAAGGCTGATGGCATCGGCGGCGATGAGTTCGTAGACCGCGCCTCATGTCAGTTGCCAAATGGCAGTCTGGTGTTTGGCAGTACGGAGGGCATCACTATGTTCAATCCCGCCGACATCGACACACTCCAACAGATTCCCATCCATTTCTGCGACCTGAAGGTACACAACCAACTCGTCCGACCGTCGGTTGACGGCCCCATCGCGGCGATGCTCGACAGTTGTCGGGAGGTAAGGCTCGACCACAACGAGAATAGTTTCAGTCTTTCGTTCACCGCCCTCGACTTCGGGGAGTATGAACGCGTACATTATTATTATAAGATGGACGGCTTTGACCGCGACTGGATTGATGCGGGCAACACCCATACTGCCAGTTACGCCAACCTGCCGTCAGGACAATATACCTTCCGCGTGAAGACGACCGACAGTGCCAGCGACGAGGGAAATTCTGAAGAACGTACGCTGAAGATTGTTGTTGCGCCGGCGCCCGCCTATTCCTGGTGGGCATGGCTCATCTATATTGCCCTCGCTTCGGCTTTGGCATGGTATCTCTACCGCAATGCCCGGCGCGTGGTGGCAGCCCGTCGTGCTGCCCGTCAGGCGCAGATGGAGAAGGAACAGGAACTCCGTACCAACCAGATGAACATGAGTTTCTTTGCGAATATCGCCCATGAGTTCCGCACGCCGTTGACGATGATTGCAGGACCCGTAGGTCAACTGGTGAAGAGCGACAATCTCAGTGGCGAGGACAAGGGACTGCTCAGTGTGGCCCAAAGGAGTATCCAGCGGATGTTCAAACTCGTGAACCAACTCATGGACTTCAACAAACTCGAGAACGATACGTTGCGTCTGAGTGTTGAACAGATCGACGTGATGAAGGCGCTCAATGATATCTGCGACATTTTTGAGTTTAATGCGAAGGAGAAAGGTATTACCATTTACCGCCTCGGTATGGAGGATCCGCTGATGGCATGGACGGATGGTGATAAACTGGAGAAGATTCTCTCCAACCTGCTTTCCAACGCCCTGAAGTTTACACCCCGTGGCGGACGCATCGACGTGTCGCTTGATGTCTCTGGCGACCAGGTGAAAGTTTCCGTTGCCGATACAGGTAAGGGCATCCCAGAGGATCAGAAAGAAAATATCTTCAAGCGTTACTATCAACTCGACAATCAGACGAAGGCGATTGTGAATTATGGGACGGGTATCGGACTTTACTATTCCCGTCGTTTGGCTGAACTGCACCACGGTACACTCACTGTCGATAACCGTGAAGAGGGTAGTGGGGCTGTCTTTACCGTCGTCTGGCCGATGACAGAAACGGCTTATACCGACGAAGAACGTCGTCCGCTGGAAGGTGATAAAACTCTGGCTGTTGATGCGGATTTGCAATTCGCATCCCGTGAGTCGGGGATTTCAAATCCCCTCCAAAACGAATCTTCGGAGGATGATCGTCCGACGATCCTTATTGTCGACGACGACACGGAGATCATCAATTACATGCGGCTGCTCTTTGCCAAGGACTACCGTCTCATTACCTGTCTCGATGCCGACACCGCCCTCGACGAGATGCGTGCCGAGGAACCCAACCTCGTGCTCTCCGATGTCGCCATGCCCGGCAAGGACGGCTACGAACTCTGTCAGGAAATCAAACAGGACATCCAACTCAGTCATATCCCCGTCATCCTCGTCACGGCGAAGATCACTGCCGAGAACCAGGTGGAAGGACTGAGCGTCGGTGCCGATGCCTACGTCACGAAACCCTTCGATCCTGCCGTGCTCTCGGCTCTCATCCAGTCACAACTGAAGAACCGTGAACGGGTGCGTAAACTGCTCACCAACGCCACCACCACCGAGGAGGAAGGTGTCGATAATGCCCTGAGCGGACAGGACAAGCATTTCATGGAGGAACTCTACAAACTGATGGAGGAGGAACTCTCGAACTCCGAACTCGACGTGACGCGTATCACGAAATTGTTGCTGATCTCGCGTACCAAACTCTATTACAAGATCAAGGGTCTGACGGGTGAGACACCCAGTAACTTCTTCCGCACCTACAAACTCAACCGTGCGGCAGAACTGCTGAAGAGCGGCAAATATACTGTCTCGGAGATTGCCGACAAGTGCGGCTTCAGCACTCAGAGTCATTTCTCCGTAGTCTTCAAGAAACAGTTCGGCGTTACCCCGACGGAGTATAAAGGATAATTATTAAAGATAAATAGTATGATCAAGCAATTATTGTTTTCCTTAGCGTGTCTGACTGTGTTGCCAGTCGGCGCTCAGAAGGTTCCTGTTTGGCAGGATCCTACCGTGAACCAACAGAACCGTGAGGTACGTCGGGCAGATTTCTTTGCCTACGAGAACGAAGACCTCGCCAAACAAGGTGTCAAGGCACAGTCTGCCCGCTATCTCTCAATGGAGGGTCTGTGGAAGTTCAACTTCGTGAAGAACCATCAGGATGCACCGAAGGATTTCTTCGGACTGAAGTACGATGACTCGCAGTGGGTGGACTTTCCCGTGCCGGGACTTTTCGAACTGAACGGCTATGGTGACAAGATCTATAAGAACATCGGCTATGCCTGGGGAACGACGTTTAAGAGTGATCCTCCACACATCGGAGAGATCAATAACTATACGGGTTCGTATCGTCGGACCTTTGACCTGCCTGCCGACTGGAAGGGACAGGAGGTGTATTTCCATGTGGGCTCTGCCACCAGTAATCTTTCCCTGTGGGTGAACGGCAAGTATGTCGGTTACTCGGAAGATTCGAAGGTGGCTGCGGAGTTTAACATCACAAAGTTTTTGAAACCCGGAAAGAACTTGATCGCTATGCAGATAATGCGCTGGTGTGACGGCAGTTATCTTGAGGATCAGGACTTTTGGCGCTTCACGGGTATCGCCCGTGAGGTGTATCTCTTTGCCAGACCGAAGACACATATTGAGGATCTTACGATGACGCAGGACTGGGTGGTGGATTCCAAACGAGGCATCCTGAAGTTTGATGCGAAGACCACAGGCAAAGCCACTGTCACAGCGAAGATCATCTTCGACGATGGCCAGATCAGTAGTGAGATTGATGCCAACCACGAGATCTATCTGAACGACGTGAAGCCTTGGAGCGCAGAGATACCCCATCTCTATACCGTCTTAGTGACGCTGAAACAGGGCGATAAGGTACTGGAAGTGATCCGGCAGCGTGTGGGGTTCCGTCATATCGAGATCAAGGGTGGACAGTTGCTGGTGAATGGACAGCCCATCCTCATCAAGGGTGCAGACCGTCATGAACTGGATCCCGATGGTGGTTATATCGTTTCTGTGGAGCGTATGATTCAGGATATCAAGATCATGAAGCAGTTGAATATCAATGCCGTGCGTACCTGCCACTATCCTGACGATCCCCGTTGGTATGACCTCTGCGACGAGTATGGACTGTATGTGACGGCTGAGGCCAATGCCGAGAGTCATGGTATGGGCTATGGTGAGGGAACACTCGCCAAACGTCCTGACTTTGAGTTGATGCACATGGAACGTAACCAGGCTAATGTCATCTCCTTCAAGAACCATCCCAGTATCATTGTATGGAGTCTGGGTAATGAGTCTGGCTATGGTCCTAACTTCGAGAAGGCGTACGACTGGATCAAAGCCTACGACAACACCCGTCCTGTGCAGTACGAACAGGCTGGCCACTGGGGTAAGACGGATATCTTCTGTCCGATGTACATGGGCTATGAGGACTGTGAGAAATATGCGAAGACTGACAATCCCCGTCCGCTGATCCAGTGCGAGTATGCCCACGCCATGGGTAACTCGATGGGCGGTTTCAAGGAGTACTGGGACATCATCCGCAAGAACGGGAAATATCAGGGCGGACACATCTGGGATTTCGTGGATCAGGGTCTGCGCGATAAGAGTAAGATTACCGGCAAGGAGATATTCACCTTTGGCGGTGACTACGGACGCTATCCCGCCTCTGACTATAACTTCAACTGTAATGGTATCATTGCCCCGGACCGTCGTCTGAATCCGCATGCCAATGAGGTACGCTACTACTACCAGAATATCTGGGTGACGGACAAGGGATTCAAGGAAGGACAGTTTGAAGTCTACAACGAGAACTTCTTCAAGACGCTCGACGACGTGGAGTTGGAGTGGTTTGTCGGTGGTGCTGCAGGTGGACATCATCACGACAATCCGGGACGTCCTGAGGGGATGACCTTCGGACATGGTGGCACTATCGCCATCAGCGGTATCGCTCCTCAGCAACGTAAGGTTATCACCGATGAAACCATGAAGAGCACCATCACCCGTGTACTGGGCCATCATGGCGATCAGGAAATCTTCGTCATCTTCCAGTTTAAGTCGAAGAATGGGGCGCCGCTCATCGACAAGGGTCAGGTGCTGGCGCGTCAGCAGTTCGTGCTGAATCCATATCAGTTCCCGGAAATCAAGGCCGAAGAGGCAAATGTCCAGAAAGAGGAAACCGAAAGCTATATCAAACTGGATGCTGGCGGCACCGCACTGACCATCGGCAAACGGAACGGTTGGATAGATTATCTCGATGTGGATGGTGAACCGATGCTCATTGATCGTGAGTCCATTACCCCAGAGTTCTGGCGTGCACCGACAGATAATGACTACGGTGCTGGTCTGCAGCATCGCTTTGCCGTGTGGAAGAACCCGCAGATGAGACTGAAGGAACTGGATGTGGATGACAATCAGGTAGAGGCCACCTATGATATGCCTGACGTGAAGGCTACGTTGAAGATGACCTATACGTTGACAGCAGAAGGTGAGGTCATCGTACGTCAGCAGTTGAAGGCTGATAAGGAGGCGAAGATCTCCAACATGTTCCGCTATGGCATGCAACTCCAGATGCCGAAGCGTTTCGATGAGGTACAGTACTATGGACGTGGACCGGTAGAGAATTACATCGACCGCAATTCGAGTGAGTTTATTGGTATATATAATAATAAGGTGGCGAATGAGTATTATCCCTATGTCCGTCCCCAGGAGTCGGGTAACCATACCGATGTCCGTTGGTTCCGTGTGATGGATGCCTCCGGCAAGGGACTGGAGTTCTATAGCAATGCACCGATGGAGGCCAGTGCACTGAACTATCTGTTGGAAGACCTCGACGACGGTCCTTACAAGGACAAGAAGGTCGGGCACCACTCTGGCGACCTGATAGAGCGTCCACTGACACAGGTACATATCCAACAGCGCCAGTTCGGTCTTGGTTGTGTGAACTCATGGGGAGCCTGGCCGCGTAGCGAATACCAGATGCCTTATCAGGACTACGACTTTACCTTTGTCATCAAGCCAGTGAAATAAACTATTAAAATGTTCTGTTTCATCAACCCCTTTGTGGCAACTTGCTACCACAAAGGGGTTGATTTTTGTCAAAAAGCGCATTGTTTTCCCCATTTTTGTAATTTTTAAGTAGCAAATCGTTGGTGGATATCTGTAGAATTACTATCTTTGCACCGGTTTTATAACGAAGAAAGAGATGAAAGATATAAGGAAAATGGTACTTATGGGGATGATGCTCCTCGTTGGTACACTATCAATGAATGCAGCAGAGAACGTCGCCGGTAAGGAGGACGTTGATACCACCTATATCAAATTGGATGAGAACCGTGAGCCGATCAATCACGTCAATCTGACATACGATGAACTGGTGGAGAAGGTTGGAGAACTGGAGACAATTCTCGAGACAGATAACTTCCAATTGTACGCCGCAGGCGACTATACCTACAAGATTGAGGGTGGGGTGGTGACGTCTATGGCCATTCAGATTGCTGATGAGAAGAACGATAAAGTGATTTATAATCAGATCCTGAATGCGTTGGCTAAGAGTAATTCCATCGAGGCGACACATAATACAGGCGGAAACCGTTATGTGTATGCCAACTTCCAAGTACAGTTCGATGACTTTGAGGGTTATGAGAAACTGACTTTCTCGGTCATCACGGAATGATGCCGAAGAGATATTTTCTTATAAAGCCTTGCCGATAAAGCAAGGCTTTTTTGTACCGGATACTTCTTTGATGAATGAGAATGGTGAATTAAAATAATTCATTTTTGTTAATATCGTTAAATTTAACAGAAATAATTAACTAAAACAAGTCTCGTATTTAAGAATTTGACTACCTTTGCTGCCAGATTGAAAACGAGACAATGAAAAAGAGTACAATTTGGATCATAGCAACCATTATGGGACTGGCCTTCATCGGTCTTTTGCTGCTACAGATTTCCTATATCGAGCAGATGGCGAAGATGAAGAAGGAACAGTTTGACGAATCCGTGAACCGTAGTCTTTATCAGGCATCCCGCAAACTTGAGATGAACGAGACCGTGCGATATCTGGAGAAAGACATCAAGGAAACGGAGCGTCGGGCTTTCAAACAGGACTCTGTCATGGTTGACGGATTGGACGGTACGGTGAAACAGGCCCATCAGTTTGCGGTGGCAGCCGATGATGGTACGGTCTATTCTTCATTCGAACTGAAGACTTTTGCCATCAAACCCGCCAACGTACCTAAGGCCATGATCCTGCGTACAGATAAGAACAGTATCTCCGAGGCTTCAAAGTCCTTGCAGGAAATTGTCCGTAACCGATATGTGTATCAAAAGGCCCTGCTTGACGAGGTGGTTTATAATATCCTCTACACCGCTTCCGATAAGCCATTAAGGGAACGTGTCAACTTTAAGATGCTCGACCAAGATATCCGTGCGGAACTGCAGAACAATGGTATCAATATTCCCTATCATTTCACTGTAGAGACCAGTGATGGACGGGAAGTCTATCGTTGTCCGGACTATACGGATGAAGGAAAGGAGTACACCTATAGCCAGACGCTTTTCCATAATGACCCCTCGCCGAAGATGGGTGTGGTGAGGATTCATTTCCCCGACATGAACTCCTACATCTTCTCGAGTGTACGTTTCATGATTCCGTCGATGATCTTTACGATAGTCCTGCTGATTACATTCGTCTTTACCATCGTGGTCATCTTCCGTCAGAAACGCTATTCAGAGATCAAGAACGACTTCATCAACAATATGACCCACGAACTGAAGACCCCGATCTCCAGTATCTCTCTGGCTGCACAGATGCTCAACGACGATTCTGTGGGTAAGTCGCCTGCCATGCTGAAACATCTTGGTGGGGTCATCAACGACGAGTCGAAGCGCCTGCGCTTCCTGGTGGAGAAGGTGTTGCAGATGTCGATGTTTGATCGTAAGACCGCTTCGTTTAAGAAGAAGGAACTCGACTTGAATGAACTTCTGGAAAATATCGCCTCCAGTTTCTCCCTACGTGTGGAGCATACGGGTGGTAAGATCTATACGGAGATAGAGGCTGTGGATTCTGCCATCTACGTCGATGAGGTTCATTTCCAGAATGCCATCACTAACTTGTTGGATAATGCCGTGAAATACCGTAAACCGGATCAGCCGCTCGACCTCTATATCCGTACCTGGAACGAGAAGGAACGTCTGTGTTTCAGCATCCGTGATACAGGTCTTGGCATCAAGAAGGAGAATGTGAAGAAGATCTTCGATAAGTTCTACCGTGTACATACAGGTAATGTGCACGATGTGAAAGGCTTCGGCTTGGGTCTGGCCTATGTGAAGAAGATCATCAACCTCCATGAGGGTGATATCAAGTGCGAGAGCGAAGTCGGCAAGGGCACCACTTTCACCGTGTCGCTGCCTATTCTGAAAGAAACATCCGAGTGAATTCAATATAGTATTAACATTTTAAATAGAAATTGATTATGGACGAAAAACTGAAAATCTTGCTTTGCGAGGACGACGAGAACCTCGGAATGCTGCTCCGTGAGTATCTGCAGGCTAAAGGCTATGCAACAGAACTGTGTGCCGACGGTGAGGCTGGCTATAAGGCCTTCCTGAAGAGCAAGTTCGACATCTGTGTGCTCGACGTGATGATGCCCAAGAAGGACGGCTTCACTTTGGCACAGGAAATCCGCACCTCGAATGTCGATGTGCCCATCATCTTCCTCACCGCCAAGACATTGAAGGAGGATATCCTCGAAGGCTTCAAGATCGGTGCCGACGACTATATCACCAAGCCCTTCTCGATGGAGGAACTGGTGTTCCGTATTGAGGCTATCATGCGCCGTACCAAGGGTAAGAAGAGCAAGGAGTCAACCCTCTATCATATCGGACAGTTCACCTTCGACACGCAGAAACAACTGCTCTGCATCGGTGACGAGCAGCGTAAACTGACCACCAAGGAGAACGAACTGTTGGCCCTGCTCTGCAGCCACGCCAACGAGATTCTGCAGCGTGACTTCGCCCTGAAGACCATCTGGATTGATGACAATTATTTCAATGCCCGTTCGATGGATGTCTACATCACAAAACTGCGCAAGCATCTGAAGGACGATCCGCAGATTGAGATCATCAATATCCACGGTAAGGGATACAAACTCATCACGCCGGAAGAGAATGACTAATAGGATCCGGACATTATTAGGAGTGGCGCTGGTTATTATCGGCGCCCTCTTTTTGATTGTAGCCTATCTGGTAGGGTGGACGTCGAGTAACCTCATACTGCTAATAGGTCTCATTATCATCGTTTTAGGCATAATCCTCCACGTAAAACTTACAAAATCAGGCGAGAAGTATTAAATACTGTTAAGGATTGGGTTAATTATCAATTGTCAATTGTCAATTCTCAATTAATATTTGTACCTTTGCACCCGCATTTTGCAAAATAACATTTATAAACATTTTTAATTCAGTATGAATCAATACGAAACCGTTTTCATTTTGACTCCCGTTTTGTCTGATGAACAGATGAAGGAAACGGCCGCTAAATTCAAGAAGGTCCTCACCGAAAAGGGTGCAGAGATCATCTCCGAAGAGGCCTGGGGATTGAAGAAGATGGCTTATGCTATTCAGAAGAAGTCTACAGGTTTCTACTGCCTGGTAGAGTTCAAGGCTGAGCCAGAAGTGATCAAGACATTGGAAACTGCCTTCCGTCGTGACGAGAAGGTGATTCGTTTCCAGACAGTTAAACTCGACAAGTATGCTGTGGAGTACGCTGAGAAGCGTCGCAACAAGCTTGGCGCAAAAACAGAGGAGGCTTAATTATGGCAGCACAGGACACAGAAATCCGCTATTTGAATGCTCCTTCTATCGACACGAAGAAGAAGAAGTACTGCCGCTTCAAGAAGAGTGGTATCAAGTATATCGACTACAAGGATCCCGAGTTCCTTAAGAAGTTCCTCAACGAGCAGGGTAAGATTCTTCCCCGTCGTATCACCGGAACCAGTCTCAAGTATCAGCGTCGTGTGGCTCAGGCCGTGAAGCGTGCCCGCCAGATTGCTCTGCTGCCTTACGTAACCGATTTGATGAAATAAAACAAGGAGGACGCAAGTATGGAAATTATTCTGAAAGAAGATATTATCGGTCTGGGTTTCAAGAACGATATCGTGAATGTAAAGTCTGGTTATGGCCGTAACTACCTCATCCCTCAGGGTAAGGGTGTTATTGCTTCTCCTTCTGCCAAGAAAATCCTCGCTGAGAACCTGAAGCAGCAGGCTCATAAGATTGCTGCCCAGAAGGCTGCCGCCGAAGAGAAGGCTGCCGTGCTGGAGGGTGTTGCTCTCGAGATTGCCGCTAAGGTGAGTGCTACGGGTCAACTCTATGGTTCTGTAGGTGCTGCTCAGGTGGCTGATGCCCTCGCCAAGATGGGTAAGGAGGTGGATCGTAAGATCATCACCATGAAGGATGCCAAGAAACTGGGTGACTATGTGGCTCTCGTTCATTTCCACAAGGAGGTGACTGTTGAGATTCCCGTCAAGGTGGTTGCTGAGAATGCCGCTGAGTTGAAGGCTGCTGCCGATGCAGAGGCTGCCATCCGTGCCGCTGCCGACGCTAAGGCTGCTGCTGCCGCTGAGGCTGCTGAGGCTGCCGACGAGGCTGAGGTTCTCGAGGCTCTCGACGCTGCTCCTGCAGAAGAGGCTACTGCTCCCGTTGAGGAGGCTCCCGCTGAGGCTTAATCAAGCATTTTAAATCAAACAATTAATAATTAATCACTGCTGTAAGGCATCATTATTTATTATGACAACAGTGTCCCGAGGGTTTTCCCTCGGGATTTTTTTTTGTCTCCTAATCTTGGATTCTATGATGTATACAAAAAGGAAAGACCGCGGGACTCACGTCCTGCGGTCTTCTTTCTCTCAATTAGTTCGTAATGCAACTAATTACTCAGCAACAGCAGCTGTATCAGCAGCAACAGTGTCAGCAGCCAGAGTGTCAACAACTTCCTCGATAGAGTCAGTGTCAGTGGCGGGAGCCTGCTGAGCCTGATTACCACAAGATGCGAAAGAGATAGCTGCAATAGCTACGAACATAAATACTAATTTCTTCATTTTTCTAATGCTTTTAAATCTGTAAAACAATCATTTGTTTATTAAAACGCTGCAAAGGTATGCATTTTTTTAATAGGTCGTATCATTTTTTTTGTTTTTTTTTAGGTCGTTTTTGTAACTTTTTTGCAATCGGCTGTAAATCAGCAGATTACGAAATGTTAAAAATCATTCATTTTTAGGAAAATGCGAATAATTGCTCAAAAATTGCTGTATTTGGGAAAAAAACACTACCTTTGTGCTCGCAAACATATATAGATATAAAAGCGAAGCAAAAAAAAGTTAAAAATGATTGATTCTTCGGCCTTTCAAGGTAAGACGGCAGCCTACTATACCCTCGGATGCAAGTTGAACTTCTCTGAGACATCGACCTTCGGGAAGATGCTTCAGGAGTTTGGCGTGCGGACGGTACAGAAAGGGGAGCGGGCTGACATCTGTCTGATCAACACCTGTTCCGTGACAGAGGTGGCTGACCAGAAGTGTCGTCAGGCGATTCGTCGGATGGTACGACAGCATCCTGGCGCCTTTGTTGTGGTGACGGGGTGTTATGCGCAGTTGGAAGCCGAAGAAGTAGCAAAGATAGATGGCGTCAGTCTGGTTCTGGGGTCTAATGAAAAGGCGAACCTGATACAGTTCCTATCTGATGCGTGGACGAATGAGTGGAAAGAGGAAAGAGGAAAGAGGAAAGAGAATACCTATATTCTCCGAGAGAAGACGAAAGATATCAAATCTTTTGCACCTTCGTGCTCACGAGGCAACAGAACCAGGTATTTCCTGAAAGTGCAGGATGGCTGCGACTATTTCTGTACCTATTGCACTATTCCTTATGCCAGAGGCTTTTCGCGGAATCCGACGGTTGCCTCTCTGGTGAAGCAGGCTGAAGAGGCTGCGCAGGAAGGTGGTAAGGAAATTGTATTGACTGGCGTGAACATCGGCGATTTCGGCAAGACGACAGGTGAACGGTTTATCGACCTCGTGAAAGCACTCGATGGGGTGGAGGGTATCAGTCGCTACCGGATCAGTTCGTTGGAACCGGATCTGTTGTCGGATGAACTGATAGACTATTGTGCGCAGAGTCGGGCTTTTATGCCGCACTTCCATATTCCTTTGCAGAGTGGTAGTGACACCGTACTGAAACTGATGCACAGACATTACGATGCACAGTTGTTTGCAGACAAGATTCATCGGATCAAGGCTGTGATGCCGAATGCGTTTATTGGAGTGGATGTGATGGTAGGCTGTCGAGGAGAGACGCCTGAGTGTTTTGAGGAGACGTATGACTTCCTGAAAGGACTCGATGTGACGCAGTTGCACGTGTTCCCTTATTCCGAACGACCTGGCACATCGGCACTGAGTATTCCCTATATCGTGAGTGAGAAGGACAAGAAACTGCGTTCGAAGCGTTTGCTGGATTTGTCAGATGAGAAGACGGTGGCTTTCTACCAGAAACATATTGGACAGGAGGCTGAGGTACTCTTTGAGAAAGCCCCAAGGGGAAAGGCGATGCATGGCTTCACCAAGAACTATATCCGGGTGGAATTGTCTGCAAAGGATGCAGATGCGACCCTTGACAACCAGATCGTAAAGGTGAAATTGGGTGAACTGACACCCGACAAACAAGCATTGAGGTGCTATATAATATAAATAAGGTACGCGCGCATGGAAAAGTTGGCAATTGTGATATTGAATTGGAATGGCGAGAAGATGCTTAGGGAGTATCTGCCCTCCGTGTTGCAATATTCGAAGGATGAGGCGACGATCTATGTGGCCGACAATGCCTCGACAGACGATTCGTTGGCGATGCTGCGCGAACATTTCCCTGAGGTGAGGGTGATAGAACTGGAAAAGAACTGGGGTTTTGCCGAGGGATACAACAAAGCCCTCCACCAGATAGACGCTACGTATTACTTATTGCTGAACTCCGATATAGAGGTGACGCATCATTGGCTGACACCGATGATAGAACTGTTGGATGCGCACGACGATATCGCTGCCTGTCAACCCAAACTGTTGAGTGTCTTCGATAAGGATGCCTTTGAATATGCTGGTGCCTGTGGCGGATTCCTCGATAAGTATGGCTATCCATTTTGTAGGGGTCGTATCTTCGAGACGGTGGAGCAGGATAACGGACAGTATGACTATCAGCAGGATATCCTATGGGCAACTGGGGCAGCACTGATGATCCGCTCGAAGGATTATTGGGAGGCTGGAGGACTCGATGCACGTTTCTTTGCCCACAATGAGGAGATAGATCTCTGTTGGCGGTTGCGCATCCGAGGTCGGCGGATTGTGTGTGTACCAGAAAGTCAGGTCTATCACGTCGGAGGCGGTACGCTGCCGAAGAGCAATCCCATGAAGACCTTCCTGAATTTCCGCAACAACCTGACGATGCTCTATAAATGTCTGCCAGAGGAGGAATTGAAGTCTGTGATGCGCTGGCGCTGGTGGTTGGACTATCTCGCCGCCTGGGAGATGCTCATCCTGAAAAGAAACGTGGGAGATTTCAAGGCGGTGTATCGGGCTCGCCATGCTTTTAAGCGTTGGAAGAAGAATTTTGAGTCAGACCGTCGGCAGATTCAGGCCAGTCGGGTGGTGAAAGAAATACCAGAACGAGGGTGCTTTTCCTTGCTTTGGCAATATTATGTAAAAGGACGGAAAACGTTTGATTCTTTAGACGGTTTTTTACACAAATAAACTTAAATGTGCAATTTGGGGCCTTTATTTTAAGATTTTTAGGTTAAAATTTGGTATTTGCAATAATTTTAAGTAAATTTGCAGAAATTTTAAACTAAAAGAATAAAAAAGGCTTCTCAGTAAGTGCGTAAGATATACTTCATACTGTTTGTTATGATGCTGGGATGCATCGGCTGTGAATGGCAATTGAAGACTGACGAATCAGAGTCGGATGTTGTCGTTGAACGCTATGACCGTATCCAGAGCCTGTATCTGACCACGAGTGATTTCTCAGCCCTTCAAGAGATGAACATCACCTATCCGGAGCAGACAAGGACACTGATAGAGGATATCCTGCGCATCGGCAAGGTGAACGACCCGCAGATCAACACGAAGTTCCTGCGTTTCTATCAGGATTCCACGTTGCAGGTGCTTATCAACGAGGCGGAACAGCAGTATGCGAATATGGATGATATTAATGAGGAGATGACGCAGGCTTTCAAATACCTGAAGAAGGAGATTCCGAACATGGAGATTCCGAAAATCTATGCGCAGATCGGTTCGCTGGACCAGAGCGTGATTGTCGGCAACGGGATGATAGGAATATGCTTGGACAAATATCTTGGTGCGGAATACGATCTGTATCTGAAACCGGAATACGGCTATTCACTGGAACAGCGCAAGATGATGCAACGCCAGTATATCGTGCCAGACTGTATTGGCTTCTATCTGTTGAGTCTGTTTCCTATGCCTTTCGACAAGCCGATGAGTCAGGAAGAGCGTGATATCCATATGGGCCGGATTCAGTGGGTGGTCAATAAAGCGGTAGGACGGGATATCTTTGACTCGACCTTTATGCAGAAAGTTGGAAAATTCATGAAAAACCATAAGAATATGGGGATTGAGCAGTTGCTCAATGGCACGAAATATTCAGATTTCTTGTAACTTTCGAAAAAAAGCATTACCTTTGCACAATCAAAAGAAATGATTATGGCAAAGAAGTGTTTTGGGATAATGGCTGCTGTGCTTGTGCTGACAATGAGTCAGGTACAGGCTGGCGATAAACTGAGTTTAAGGGATATCACACGAGGAGAGTTCCGCGCAGAGTCGATGACGGAAGTCCATCCGATGGACGATGGGGAGACGTATGCCCAGATTAGTGATGACGGCAAACGCATCATAACATATTCTTTCAAGACGGGAAAGCAGGTGGGCGTGCTTTTTGACGCATCAACGGCGCGCGGGGCGCAGGTGAGTCGTGTAGAGGGCTACATTGTGAGTCCCGATGGGCACCGACTACTGATTCAGACGAAGACAAAGCCCATCTACCGTCGTTCGTTCACGGCAGAGTACTACATTTTTATGATCCAGAACAATAAACTGGAACCGCTTTCCGATGGCGGGCCGCAACAGACACCAGTTTTCTCGCCAGATGGCAATCAGATAGCCTTTGTCCGTGACAATAATATTCACCTTGTCAAACTGCTCTACGACAATGCTGAGAGTCAGGTGACGAAGGACGGGAAGCGTAATGAGGTAATCAACGGTATCCCTGACTGGGTGTATGAAGAGGAGTTCTCGACGAACTCATCGATGGTGTTCTCTGCCGACTCGAAGCAGATTGTCTGGATCCGTTACGACGAGACTGATGTGCCGCAGTACGCCATGCAGTTGTTCAAGGGTCTGGCTCCGGAACGTGAGGAGTTCCGTGACTATCCCGGTGACTATACCTATAAATATCCTATTTCTGGCAAGCAGAATGCAAAGGTAAAAGTGCTCTCGTACGACATCCAGAGTCACCAGACGCGCACCATCGACCTGCCGTTGGATGCCGACGGCTATATCCCTCGTATCAAAGCGACCTCTGATCCGGAGAAGATTGCCATTTTCACGCTGAACCGACATCAGGACGACTTGAAGATCTATATGGCTAATCCGCTTTCAACGGTAGCCAAACTCATCATCGAGGACAAGATTGACAAATACGTGAAAGAGGAGACCTTCGAGGATGTGCAGATAACGGACAAACATATCCTCCTGCCCAGTGAGCGAGACGGTTACAACCACTTGTATCTCTATAATCTCAACGGTCAGCAGTTGCGTCAGATTGTGGCGGATAAGTATGTGGTGAAGAGTGTCTATGGCTTTGATGAGTCGACGGGGGATGTCTATTTTGCTGCCAATCCGAAGGGAGCCACCGACCAACAAGTGATGGTGGCCCGACAGAATGGCAAAATTGAGACACTCTCACAGAAAGACGGTGTGAACAATGCCATCTTCAGCAAGAATTTTAAATATTTCATCAATATTTGGAGCGACCTCGACAATCCCGCCCAGTACACCCTCTGCCAGAACAATGGCAAGGTACTTGCTACGCTCATCGACAACCACGAACTGAAAGAGAAACTTGCCGCCTACGACCTTGGCAAGAAAGAACTCTTCCAGTTTACTACTTCTGAGGGTGTCGTATTGAATGGTTGGATGGTGAAACCGAAGGACTTCGACGTCTCGAAACGCTATCCTGTGATTATGTATCAGTATGGCGGTCCGGGTAACCAACAGGTGATGAACCAGTGGGGCATCGGCATGAATGGTAGCGGTGCCATCCTCGAACAGTATCTCTGTCAGCAGGGATATATCTGTGTCTGCGTCGATAATCGTGGTACTGGCGGACGGGGTGCCGAATTCGAGAAGTGTACCTATCTCCGTCTGGGTGAACTAGAGTCGAAGGATCAGGTGGAGACGGCCATTTGGCTGGGTCAGCAGAGTTATGTCGATAAGAACCGCATCGGCATTTGGGGCTGGTCATACGGTGGTTGGAACACGTTGATGTCAATGTCAGAAGGAAGACCTGTCTTCAAGGCAGGTGTGGCTATTGCGCCACCCACCAACTGGCGTTTCTACGACACCATCTATACCGAGCGTTATATGCGTACACCGCAGGAGAATCCGAAGGGCTATGACGAGGTGAATCCGATTGCCCGTGCAGGTCAGTTGCATGGTGCCTTGCTTATATGTCACGGTCTGGCAGACGATAATGTGCATTACCGGAATTCAGCGGAGTATGTCGAGGCGTTGGTGCAGGCTGACAAGGACTTCCGCCAACTGGTCTATACAAACCGCAACCACAGTATCTTCGGTGGCAATACCCGTAACCACCTGTTCCGCCAGGCTATTAACCACTTCAATGCTGAACTGAAATAAATATTTACCCCCGCCAACTGGCGGGGGTAAATATTTTATTTGGATAAACGTATCTCTTAGTAGGCGAAGAGGGGATAATCCTTCATCTTCTCATTTACGCGAGTGCGAACACTTGCGATGACCTCGGGATTCTCAGGATCGTTGAGCACTTCCTCAATCCAGGCAGCAATCTGAACCATCAGATCCTCCTTCGCACCACGGGTGGTGATGGCGGGCGTTCCGAGACGGATACCTGAAGTCTGGAAAGCACTGCGACTGTCGAACGGCACCATGTTCTTGTTCACGGTGATGTCGGCAGCAACGAGGGCATTCTCTGCCACTTTACCAGTCAGGTCAGGATACTTCGAACGCAGGTCAACAAGCATAGAGTGGTTGTCTGTACCGCCGCTGACAATACCGAAGCCACGCTTCACGAGTTCCTCGGCGAGTACCTTGGCATTCTTCTGAACCTGCTTAGCCCACTCCTTGAACTCAGGCTGCAGAGCCTCACCGAAGGCAACGGCCTTGGCAGCAATGACATGTTCCAGCGGACCGCCCTGTTGTCCAGGGAAGACGGCACTGTTGAGCAATGTAGACATCATCTTCACGACACCCTTCGGAGTCTTGTAACCCCAGGGATTCTCGAAGTCCTTGCCCATCAGGATGATACCGCCACGGGGACCACGCAGGGTCTTGTGGGTGGTAGAAGTCACGATGTGAGCCCACTTCACAGGATTCTCCAACAATCCGGCAGCAATCAGGCCAGCGGGATGAGCCATATCAATCATCAACAGGGCACCCACCTTGTCGGCAATCTCACGCATGCGCTTGTAGTCCCATTCACGACTGTATGCCGAGCCACCACCGATAATCAACTTCGGCTTGTGCTCCAGGGCCAGTTGCTCCATTTCGTCATAGTCCACGCGGCCCGTCTCCTTGTTCAGGTTGTAGCCGATGGGGTTATAGATGAGACCGGAGGTGTTCACGTGGGAACCGTGTGAGAGGTGACCTCCGTGATCGAGGTTCAGTCCCATGAAGGTATCGCCGGGCTTCAGTACTGCCAACAGTACGGCAGCGTTGGCCTGTGCACCGGAGTGGGGTTGCACGTTGGCGTATTCGGCACCGAAAAGTTTGCATACGCGGTCGATGGCGAGTTGTTCTACCTCGTCAACTACCTGACAACCGCCATAGTAACGGTGTCCGGGATAGCCCTCGGCATACTTGTTGGTCAGGTATGAGCCCATAGCCTCCATCACCTGGTCGCTTACGAAATTCTCACTGGCAATCAGTTCAATGCCTTTCAACTGGCGCTGATGCTCTTTCTCAATCAACTCAAAGATTGTGTTGTCTCTGTTCATTGTTTTTGCTTATAGGGTTTAACTTTTCACTTTTCACTATTCACTAACAAAGTTCTACTTTGCTGATGTCTTGCTCTTTCTCGCAGTAGTGGCAGGTCAGGATGCCGTCGGCCACGTGGAAGTGGGTCGCCATCGGCTCATTGTTCGTGATGCACTTGGGGTTGTTGCACTTCACGATACCCTTGATCTCGTCGGGTGTCTCCACGGTCTTTTTCTCCACCACCTCATAATCGCGGATGATATTGAGGATCACCTTTGGTGCAACCACTGAGAGGCGTGAGATCTCATCGTCGGTAAAGAACTTGTCCGACACCTTGATGATGCCCTTATTGCCCACCTTCTGCGAGGGGTAGTTGAAACCGATGGTAACGGGTGTGTCCAGGTCAAAAAGACCGAGAAGGCTTGCCACCTGATAGGTCTTCTCTGCCGGTATATGGTCAATCACGGTGCCTTGCTCAATGGCGGCAACCAGACGTTCTTTCTTATTCATCGTATAATCGTTTTGTCGTTTTTAACTTCCTCAAGACTGATACCGAGCACATCACAGAAGATGGCTTCTCGGGCGAAAAGACCATTGCCGGCCTGCTGGATATAGTAGGCATGTGGGTTGTCATCCACCTCATAGGCAATCTCGTTCACACGGGGCAGGGGATGGAGAATCTTCATGTTTGCCTTGGCACTCTTCAACATATCGTTGTTCAGCACGTATACGTTCTTTACCCGTTCGTACTCCATCAGGTCGGAGAAACGCTCCTTCTGCACACGGGTCATATAGAGGATGTCCGCATCAGCGATAATCTTCTCGTTGAAGGCGGTATGTTCCTGATACTTGATACCGTGCTCCTTGCAGTAGAGTTTGTATTCCTGCGGCATGGCCAGTTCCTTCGGTGCCACGAAATGGAACGTGGGGTTGAAATGGCGCATAGCCATCAGCAGTGAGTGGACCGTCCGACCGTATTTCAGGTCGCCCACCATGTATATATTAAGATTCTCCAACGTTCCTTGGGTCTTGTAGATGCTGTAAAGGTCGAGCATGCACTGTGAGGGATGTTGGTGGGCACCGTCACCGGCATTCACAATGGGAATGGGGGCTACTTCCGAAGCATAGACGGCAGCGCCTTCAATGTAATGGCGCATCACGATGACATCGGCGTAGTTGGATACCATCAGAATTGTATCCTTCAGTGTTTCACCCTTCGTGCCACTGGTAATCTTCGGGTCGGCAAAGCCGATGACACGGGCACCGAGACGGTTGGCGGCTGTCTCGAACGACAGACGGGTACGCGTAGAAGGCTCGAAGAAAAGTGTGGCAACGACTTTCCCTTTCAACAACTCCCTGTTCGGATGCTTCTCAAACTCTTCTGCCAACTCAATCATGTAGAGAATTTTCTCTTTTGTGAGGTCGGCAATGGTCACAAAATTATGCTTTTCCATTACTGTTTTTTGGATTGATGCGACAAAATTACACATTATTTCCCGATTTCGTGCGATATTTTTGATTATTTTCGTAATTTTGCACCAAGATAATCAAATTTTGGTATATGAGGAAGTTTTTTGTCCGCTTATTATGGACTTTATTGATATTGTTTGTCTTGGGAGCAGCCGCCGCTTTTTACGCGATTGACGAAGGGTGGATTGGCTATATGCCGCCTATCGAAGACTTGCAGAATCCAATCAACCGCTTTGCCACTCAGATCTATTCTGCTGACGGAAAACTGATGGGTACGTGGAACTACAACCGTGAGAATCGTGTCATGGTTGACTATACCAAACTCTCTCCGCATCTTGTCCATGCCCTGGTGGCTACAGAGGATGTGCGCTTTTACGAGCATTCTGGTATTGATTTCTATGCGTTAGGACGTGCGATTGTAAAGCGAGGTATTTTGGGACAAAAGAGTGCCGGCGGTGGTTCTACCATTACGCAACAATTGGCCAAGCAGGTATGGACTACCGAACGTGCCCAGACTACACTTGAACGTGTTCTTCAAAAACCGATAGAGTGGGTGATTGCCGTTAAGTTAGAGCGTAACTATACGAAGGATGAGATCCTGACGATGTATCTGAATTATTTTGACTTTCTCCATAATGCCGTTGGTATCAAGACTGCTTCGAATACTTATTTTAGTAAGGAACCAATAGACCTGACAGTCAATGAGGCCGCTACGTTGATAGGCCTTTGTAAGAACCCTTCCTATTATAATCCTGTGCGCAGTCCGGAACGTAGTAAGGAACGCCGTAATGTGGTACTCGGGCAGATGGTGAAGGCTGGTTATCTCAGTCAGGCGGACTATGATAAGTTTAGCGCGGAACCTATCGATCTCCATTTTCATGTGTCTGATCATAAAGATGGTATCGCCACTTATTTCCGTGATTTCCTGCGCCGTTATATGACAGCCAAGAAACCTGAGCGTGCGTTGTATGCCTCTTGGAATATGATCAAGTATCATATCGATTCAATTAACTGGGAATCAGATCCTTTATACGGTTGGTGCAACAAAAACAAGAAGCGTAATGGAGAGCCGTATAGTATTTATACGGATGGACTTCGTGTGCACACAACCATTGACTCCCGAATGCAGAAATACGCAGAGCAGGCTGTTTATGAGCATGTCGTGAAATATCTACAGCCCAACTTCAATCAAGGCAAGAAGTCGAAGGCAAACTTCCCGTATTCGAGTTCTTTGAGTAAACAACAGGTACAACAGATCCTGATGCGTAATGTGCGTCAGTGTGAACGTTACCGTGTACTGAAGGAAGACGGCGCTTCCGATGCAGAGATTCAGAAATCGTTCCAGACACCGGTGCCCATGTCTATCTTTACCTATCATGGTGAGGTGGATACGGTGATGACACCCATGGATTCGATAAAATATTACAAATCATTCCTGCGTGCTGGTTTTATGAGTATCTGTCCGCAGAATGGTCAGGTAAAGGCATATGTGGGCGGACTTGATTTCTCTCATTTCGCCTACGACATGGTGATGGAAGGCCGCCGTCAGGTGGGTTCAACCATCAAACCATTCCTCTATTCGTTGGCAATGGAGAATGGTTTCTCACCCTGCGACCTTGCTCCGAATGTGCAGCAGACCTATATGGTGGCAGGTCGTCCGTGGACACCTCGAAACAGTGGCCATGCCCGTTATGGCGAAATGGTGACGCTAAAGTGGGGACTTCAGCAGTCCAATAACTGGATCTCTGCCTATCTGATGAGTAAACTCAGCCCGCAGGCGTTTGTCGATTTGCTTCACCAGTATGGTATCACTAATCCGGAGATCCATCCGTCGATGGCGCTTTGCCTGGGTCCTTGTGAAATTACGGTGGGTGAGATGGCCAGTGCCTATACGGCCTTTGTGAATCATGGTATCCGCGCCTCCCACATGTTTGTAACCAAGATTGAGGATGGTGAGGGAAATCTCATCACTCAGTTCTCGCCCCGCATGAACGAGGTTATCAGTGAGGAAAGTGCCAACAAAATGTTGTATATGCTTAAGGCGGTTGTCGATGGAGGTACGGCAGGTCGTCTGCGCCACAAATATAATATGAAGGGCGAACTGGCTGGTAAGACTGGTACGACCAACAATAACAGTGACGCATGGTTTATGGGTATCACACCGACGCTTGTCAATGCTTGTTGGGTTGGAGGCGATGACCGTGACATTCACTTTGAGTCAATGTCTCTGGGGCAGGGTGCTGCTATGGCACTGCCTATTTTCGCACTTTATATGCAGAATGTCTATAAGGATCCACAACTGGGATATAACGAGAATGCTATCTTTGATTTACCGGCAGGCTACGACCCATGTTCATTTGTCGAAGAAGCATTAGAAGCGAACGATATTGAGGAGATATTTGAGTAGCCTTATATATATTAATAAGGTGTAGGTTCTTATTTTGTCAATAAAGTCGAAAACTTTTGTTAAACAATGAAAAAAGTTGGTTTAAAATTTGGATGGTATTGAAATTATTCGTACCTTTGCATCCGCTTTCGCCCATTTTGGTGGGCGTTTAGTGTGAAAGAGAGAGTTCTTTGATAGATTTACATAGACAGAAGTAGTACAAGAAGCGAGTGCCTTTACATTGTGTTTATATAATAATGTATTGGTGCTTGGGTAGAAAGAAGACAAACCGTTTCAATTTCTTAACTTGATACTGGATAGTCGTTCTGAGCAGAATACATGATTTTGCATGATGCCTTATGCATTGTGCATTGTCAAGAG